>Ga0316207_10000079_pt1 | contig 213178 bp, 180 predicted proteins | sample 6weekpyrite_MG_FD_204943 | JGI IMG/M metagenome (GOLD analysis project Ga0316207, IMG submission 204943) | Microbial mat bacterial communities from mineral coupon in-situ incubated in ocean water Damariscotta River, Maine, United States -... | ecosystem: Environmental > Aquatic > Marine >...
AGAACGTCGTGAGACAGTTCGGTCCCTATCTGCCGTGGGCGTTGGAGATTTGAGAGGGGCTGCTCCTAGTACGAGAGGACCGGAGTGGACGTACCTCTGGTGTACCGGTTGTCACGCCAGTGGCATAGCCGGGTAGCTAAGTACGGACGAGATAACCGCTGAAAGCATCTAAGCGGGAAACTTTCCTCAAGATGAGATCTCCCTTGAGCTTTAAGCTCTCTGAAGGGCCGTTGTAGACTACGACGTTGATAGGCTGGATGTGGAAGTGTGGTAACATATGAAGCTAACCAGTACTAATTGCCCGAGTGACTTGACCATATAACACCCAAGTGGTTTTATGATGACGTTGTTTGTTATTCAATTAGATTAAACACAGTTTTCGATTGTTAAGAATTCAGCTGATTACGAGACAGATAATACTCATTATTCAGCTAAACAGTTTGCCTGGCGGCCATAGCGAGTGTGAACCACCCGATCCCATCTCGAACTCGGAAGTGAAACTGCTCAGCGCCAATGGTAGTGTGGGAGTTCCCATGTGAGAGTAGGACACTGCCAGGCTTTAAATACAAACCCCCGCTAATTAAATTTAGCGGGGGTTTTTTATTTTCAGAATATTATGTTTTAAAATTATAAAAACAATTCAAGTTAGTTAAACTAGTTTATACGTGCATCAAATAATAAGGTTGTACGGATTGTTTAATGCTAGATAAGCAAATGATCTTCCTTTCGGAATGATTTTTGTTTAAAAAGTATTTTATTGCAATCGTAGGGAATGAAAGTTTGAATCACATATATATAGCAGCATTAGTAACTATTTGTATAATATTTAGTGAATGTGTTATTGCTAATAGCTTACAAGATGCAATAGACGATAATGATCTTGCAAAGGTGAAGAAATTAATTTCAAAAAAAGTCGATTTGAATCAAAATGATTCTGATGGCAATCCATTACTTTATTACACGCTAGTAAATCGGAAGCTGAAAATAGCGGAGTTATTATTAAAGAAAGGTGCAAATCCAAATACTAAAAATAAATATGGAGCCCCGATACTCATAACCGCCGCAGGAAGTGGGTATAAAAACATTGTAAGATTGTTGATAAAAAAAGGCGCAGATGTCAATGCAAGTTTTGAGCGTTACGACAACGTAACTGCTTTGATGTTGGCTGCCCAAGAAGGTGACTCTGAAGTAGTTGATATACTTATTCGTAATGGGGCAAATGTAAATGCAGTAACGAGTAGTGGAGATACTGCGTTAATAGCTGCATCTGCGAAAGGGGATCTTAATAGTGTAAAAAGCCTATTGAAAAATGGTGCAAAAATTAATGCACAATCTGATGCTGGATATACCGCATTATTTGTCGCAGTGAGTGAAAATAATTTGGAATTGGTAAAATATCTCATTAACAAGAAAGCAGATGTTGATATTAAGGATACAAACGGAGATACAGTATATAAGTTAGCAGAACGATCAAAATCAACGGATATCGTAAAAGTGCTAAACCGAGCGAGAAATGTCAAGTAAACTAACAGTACCTGAAATAGATTCAAATCAAAAATCAAACAGAAAATTAGCATGTTAAATAAGCATCAAGAAATTAAAAAAACTCATCTTAAAATGGTCAATATGTTTGTGCATAAAAGAATAATTTTTATATTAGTTTCTGTCATCCTATTGATAACATCATTAAATGCTTGTTCATTTTTAGGAATAAGTAAATGGACCGCGTACAAGGTTACTTTGACAGTAAATGATATGCGGGGTGATCACATAAGTGAGGCAATAGTTGAGTCCAGTAGCAATAAGGAAAAAACAAATAATGATGGTATGGTTAAGTTATATTATGAAAAAACAGGGCTTCATGTCATAACGGTAAATAAAAAAGGAAAAGTGACTAAACAGATTAAAGTAAACTTTCCTTTGGATAATAATAAGAAAATCACCATTGTTTTGGATGATAAAATCACATAGGTAAAAATTGCATTGGAGTTTGATGAGCACCATTATTTTTCTAAAATAGTTTCAATACTAAAAATAAGTAAACAAATCTCGATTCCTGAATTATCAAAAACGTTATCATCTTCTCCGGAGTTTGTATTAGATTTTCTGACACGACTTCAAAAAATCACATCATGCATAATCTTAGACTGTGAAACGGTGTTCCTAGTGAATCCACTTTCACTTCTTGATCATTATCAAATTAAAACCTCACTAGATTTATCTCTGATACCTAGCATTGGTAAGCTAAAAATTTTACTAAGCACTGAATCGACAAACGATGTGATAAAAAAAATGCTTTCTACTGAAAGTTCAAAAGTAAACATTTGTCTAAGTGAGCATCAAACGAATGGTCGTGGAAGAAGGGGTAAGGAATGGGTGTCTCCATTTGGAAAGAATATTTATTTTTCCATGAATTATCCTGCCAAACTAGAACACTTGAAAACAGGTTCAATTTCCTTATGGGTTGGTTTGGGATTGATTTCAGTATTGCAGCAGTTAAGTGTTAATAAATTGTCCCTTAAATGGCCAAATGATATTTATTATGAGGATAAAAAACTGGCTGGAATATTAATGGAGTCCCAAATTGAAAATAGCAAAAATGTAAATTTGATAATAGGAGTTGGTATTAATGTGGATATGGCTGAATTTGATGCGAAATGTATAGATCAATCGTGGATTGATTTAAGACGTATCTTTGGGGTTAATGATTCAATACCAAATCGGAATCAAATTGTTGGCATGCTTATCAATACATTATTCGAAACACTAGAAAGCTATGAACTATCTGGGTTTAGAGATATTGTTACTAAATGGCGAGAGCTGGATTATCTCTATAAAAAAGAAGTCGAGGTGAATATTGCAGATAGCAAAATAGTGGGAATTGCAGACGGCATTAATCATAATGGTGAATTAATAGTGCTAGTCGATGGGAAGCCACAGAGTTTTTGTTCTGGGGATGTCAGCGTTCGAAAGAGAAATTAGTTAATCTAGATATCCCAATGATAGCCGTTATGACGTCCATTCTCGAGGGGTGTTACAAAAATACCGGTATGGTTTTTCGAATTTTGTTAATCAAATATGAGCAATTTTACAGAAACGTTACTAATAAATATTTAAGACAAAAAAAATATCAGTTGGTAAATTTCATAATATACCACTTCCAATCTGAAGCAGGATTTTCTTAGTAAAGGCTTGAAATGAGATTATTAATAGATATAGGAAACACTTCCATAAAGTGGTCGATTGAACACAACTCTACTAGAAGTGACATGCAGGTTATAAAGTATAAACGTGAAAACATTCTTGGAACATTAAAATCTGAAGTATTTAATAGAGAAAAACCAGCTTCGTTTGAGGAGATTGCGGTATCAAATGTTGCAGGAATTGATGTCGAAAATCAACTTCAAGAATTATTTAAAGATGCTAAGAAAGTAGTATTTGCAATCGCATCAAAGAAGTTCGATGGTCTAGAAAATGCATATAACAAACCAGCTCAGCTGGGTGTTGATCGCTGGTTAGCGTTAATAGCGGCATGTCAATTCGACAATGATGTCGTTTGTGTTATGGATTTTGGTACTGCCATAACCATAGATGTCATCGTAGACCAATCCAAATTTATTGGTGGTGTAATATTACCTGGACTAGGATTGATGGAGAGTTGTCTCTTCAATAACGCCAATCAAATTTACGATTCAAATCGGCAAGAGTCTATAACATTATATTCTCGAAACACATCACAGGCTGTAAAAAGTGGATGTATGTTTGCTGCCGCAGGTGTAGCAACGAAAATGATAAATCAATTGGTGCTAGAGTATGGTGAGCCAGTGCACTGTGTACTAACCGGTAGTGATGCGTCATTTGTTTCACCCTACTTGCCAGTGCCATCAATCATAATACCGGATTTAGTTTTACAGGGATTAAGTAAATACTGTGATACCAGACAGCATATTACAAAATAAAAAACAAATATTCTTTTGGATAGTGGGAATATTGTTTTTAGCAAATTTAATTTATGCATTACTTCCCCCTTCCCATAATCAATCTTCAACTCATAGCATAACTGAATCCATCGAAACAGTAGATGTGCTTGATAATATAAATGAAACAGTTTCCGAAGTAAGTGAAATTGATGATCACCAGGATAGTGTGGAAGTGAAAGTTGATAATGAAATGGAGAGATTGGATAGTACTGAGGGCCAAGAAACTCCACTTAAAATTCATTCTGATGTGAATAATCATTCAGAGGAAATAATTGATGCAATAACACAAAAGTCCCCCGCCCATATTCTTAAAAAAGAACCTGACCAGCATGTCCAAGATTATCTAATGAAAGATAGCGGCCTTCTAAATTTTGAAAATAAACCGAGTCTTGAAGGAGGTGTCTCACATGGAATGAATCCTTCGTCTAATTTTGTGTGTTACGAAATAGGACCTTTTTCTTCAAATGAAATGAGATTGCAGCTTGAGCTGAATTTGGCAGCAAAGGGTTTATATTCTAGTTTAATCCTTTCGTCAACCAGAGATAGTGTTGGTTATTGGGTTTATTTAGCGCCATTACGCAGCAAAGCATTAGGACGTTTAAAAGTAGAAGAGCTTAAATTGAAGGGCATTCAAGATGTGACATTATTGACTGAAGATGAACCCAAATATGCCATATCATTAGGTATGTTTAAAGATCAGAGGTTGGCCAATGAGAAGTTGTTGCGAGTACAATCAAAGGGTTTTAAAGCATTGCTGGAAACACGATTTAAAAATCGAGAGCATATGTGGCTAAATGTTGAAGCAAGTCATGATAGAGATTTGAGCGATGGTGAATGGAGTGAGTTGCTTAGTAAATATTCGACTTTAGAGCTCAGGTCAGTTGATTGTCCATAATCATGGAAATAATTTAATTAATACGGAGTACGGCGCTAATAAAAATACTGTGAATTAAAATTCAGAGCAATTAGTGTGCTAATTTGTGTAAAGTGATTTGATTGATTTCTATCTTATTTAGGAATTTAAACATTATTTATTTAGAAATATTTAATAGATATTGCATTTCTTTATCAAGCGTTTAAAATGGCGCGGCTTTTAACGCTGGTGTAGCTCAGTTGGCAGAGCAGCTGATTTGTAATCAGCAGGTCGTAGGTTCGACTCCTATCACCAGCTCCATATTCTAAAAGGGCGTAAAGAATTATCTTTGTGCCCTTTTTTTATCAACCAATAAAATGTTCAAACTTCTCTAAAACTTGATTGGTTTTCAATATACCAGTCATAGGTGGACTGGATTCCTTCAGTTAGAGAAATGGATGCCTTCCAACCAAGAGACTTTAATTTAGCCACATCCATTAATTTTCTCGGTGTACCGTCTGGCTTTGAAGAATCAAACACTAATTGCCCTTCATAACCCACAATTAATTTAATCATTTCTGCAAGTTCTTTTATGGAAATGTCGTCACCAACACCAATATTAACGACTTCCGTATTGTCGTAAGAATTCATTAAATAGATTGAAGCATCTGCCATATCATCGACATGTAAAAATTCTCGTCGTGGCGTGCCGCTCCCCCAGACTTCAACTTCAGAGAGATTTTGTGATTTTGCTTCGTGAAACTTTCGGATCAATGCTGGCATCACATGGGAATTACCTAAATGAAAATTATCACCGGGGCCGTACAGGTTGGTTGGCATAAGGGAGATCGCGTTAAATCCATATTGTTGAGAATAGGCTTGGCATGTTTTTATACCGGCAATTTTTGCAATGGCATACCATTGATTTGTTGGTTCTAACGGGCCGGTTAATAAACAACTTTCCGGCATGGGTTGTGGGGCTAATTTCGGATAGATACAGGATGAACCAAGAAAAACTAATTTTTTGCAATCATTTTTGTACGCAGCATCAATAATGTTAGTTTGAATAAGTAAATTGTCACGAATAAATTCAGCTGCGTAAGTATTGTTAGCATGAATGCCGCCCACCTTTGCTGCTGCTAAAAAAACATAGTCGGGTTTTTCTAATTGAAAAAAACGGTATACATCATTTTGGTTTGTTAAATCTAACGCAGAATGATTCGTAGTAAATACATTTGAATAGTGATTTTTATGTAGATTGCGAATGATCGCTGAACCAACTAGTCCACTGCCGCCAGCAACGTAAATTTTGTCACTTTTATTCATGGTGGTTATATGTTTTAAATCCTTCTTTTAAGCATAAATCGTCTTTTTCTGCCGCTTTTAAATCTTCAACTACCATTTCTTCTACAAGTTGCTCAAAGCTTATCTTTGGAGTCCAGCCCAATTTTTCTTTCGCTTTCGTCGGGTCACCCAACAGGGTTTCAACTTCGGTGGGTCTAAAATAACGAGGATCGACTTCGACTATACATTTACCTGTTTCGTTACAATATCCTTTTAGGTCAACACCCGTGCCTTCCCAGTTTAAACTCATACCCAAATGTTTAGCAGCGATTTCTACGAATTGTTTAACAGAATATTGAACGCCAGTGGCAATGACAAAATCATCCGGCTGATCTTGTTGTAGCATCAACCATTGCATTTCAACATAATCTTTTGCATGTCCCCAGTCTCGCAAGGCATCCATGTTGCCGAGATACAGGCATTCTTGTAATCCTAATTTGATACGAGCAAGTGCGCGGGTGATTTTCCTTGTGACAAATGTTTCGCCTCGCATTGGCGATTCATGATTGAATAAAATGCCATTGCAGCCGTAAATATTATAGGCTTCTCTGTAGTTTACTGTGATCCAATATGCATACATTTTTGCTACTGCATAGGGTGAGCGAGGATAAAATGGAGTTTTCTCCGTTTGCGGGATTTCAACCACTTTTCCATAAAGCTCTGAAGTAGACGCCTGATAAAAGCGAGTTTTGTCTTCAAGTTTCAATATTCGAATTGCTTCAAGTAATCGAAGCGTCCCCAGTGCGTCAGCATTTGCAGTGTACTCTGGTTGTTCAAATGAAACAGCAACGTGACTTTGTGCCGCAAGGTTATAGATTTCATCTGGTTGAACTTCTTGTACGATTCGTACTAAGTTACTGGAATCGGTTAAATCTCCATAATGCAAAATGAACCGCCGATTCTTAACGTGTGGTGCTTGATACAAATGATCAATGCGCTCAGTGTTGAATAACGATGCGCGACGAATAATACCGTGCACATAATAGCCTTTATCTAATAATAGTTCAGCTAGGTAAGAGCCATCTTGTCCAGTAATACCAGAGATAAGTGCAGTCTTCATAGGAATTCCAATATGGTTTTCAATACGTATTTAATACAAACAAATTACGCAAGCATGATGCCTGAACAATTGTGATTATACCTGATAGTATTCTCGGTACCATGAGACGAAGTTTTTAATGCCTTCTTCGATAGTTGTATCTGGTTTAAAGCCAACATCATTGATTAGCGCATCAACGTCTGCATAGGTAGCGGGTACATCACCAGGCTGTAAGGGTAAAAAGTTCTTTTCAGCTTTTTTGCCAATACATTCCTCAATTACTTCAATGTATCTCATTAATTCTACCGGTTGATTGTTACCGATATTATATATTCGATACGGAGATTTACTGGTGGCAGTATCGGGTGAAGCACCGTTCCATTCGGGATTGGATTCTGCAACGTGATCCAGCGTACGGATTACGCCTTCGACGATGTCATCAATGTAGGTAAAATCTCTGCGATGTTTGCCATGATTAAATACATCAATTGGTTTGCCTTCGATGATATTTTTAGTGAACATGAATAGCGCCATATCAGGTCGACCCCAGGGGCCATACACAGTGAAAAAACGCAATCCAGTGGTTGGAATGTCATACAAATGGCTATAAGTGTGTGCCATGAGTTCATTTGCTTTTTTACTGGCTGCATACAAGCTAACGGGATGATCAACATTGTGATGAACCGAAAATGGCATGGTTTCATTTGCACCATATACTGAGCTACTGGAAGCATAAACCAAATGCTCTACACCGTTATGTCGACAGCCTTCCAATATATTGGTGAAACCCATTATATTTGAGTCAATATACGAATAAGGATTAATTAATGAATATCTGACGCCAGCTTGCGCAGCGAGATTAACAACACGTTGTGGCTTATGTTCTTTGAAGACAGCTTCCATTGCTTCTTTGTCTTCAATGCTGATTTTTGCTTCGGTAAAATTTGCATGATCTTTAACGCGAGCCAGTCGAGCCTCTTTTAGTGAGACGTCATAATAATCATTTAGATTATCTATACCAATAACCTCGTCTCCACGTGCCAGCAACTTCAGTGCAAGTGTATTACCAATAAATCCAGCTGTCCCTGTAACTAATACTTTCATGTAACCAATCCTTTTATTTATAATCTACCGTCAACTAACGATTTAGGTAATATGGCTTTTACATCAAATAAAATGGCATCTTTTTTACCAAGAGCGCGAATTTTTTCAGCACCCATTTCCAAAAATTCTTCATGAGAAACCGCTAAGATTACTGCATCATATTTGCCAGGTTCGGGAGCGCCTATGGGATTGATGTTGTATTCATGTTGTGCTTCTTCCGGATTAACCCAGGGATCGTACACATCGATATCTGCATGATATTCATCAAAGGCTTCAATAATATCGACAACACGGGTATTTCTTAAATCGGGACAATTTTCTTTAAATGTTAATCCCATGATGAGAATTTTTGCATCCACAACATGAATTCGTTTTCGTGTCATCATTTGAACGACGCGCTCAGCAATATAACTGCCCATGTCATCATTGATACGGCGTCCAGATAAAATAACTTGTGGATAGTAGCCAATCTCTGATGCTTTGTATGTTAAGTAATAGGGGTCAACTCCAATACAGTGCCCGCCTACCAAACCTGGTCGAAACGGTAAGAAATTCCATTTTGTTCCCGCCGCTTCCAGCACTTCAAGCGTGTCTATTCCAAGCTTACTAAAAATGAGTGACAATTCATTTATTAATGCGATATTGACATCGCGTTGTGTGTTTTCAATGACTTTTGCTGCTTCTGCAACTTTAATACTACTTGCTAAATGGGTACCTGCAGTAATAATTGATTTGTACAAATCATCAACGAATTTTGCCGCTTCAGGGGTGGATCCAGCGGTGACTTTAAGGATGTTAGTCACCCGATGTTCTTTGTCTCCGGGATTGATTCGTTCTGGACTGTAACCAACGTAAAAATCTTCGTTGAATTTCAATCCCGATCCGGCTTCAATTAACGGTACACACACTTCTTCTGTAGCGCCAGGATACACAGTGGATTCATAAATGACGACATCACCCTTGGAAATCAAGTTTCCTAGCATCCGAGAAGCGCCTTCAAGTGGGCTTAAATCAGGTTGTTTAAATTTGTCGATTGGAGTGGGTACGGTAACGATATACACATTGCAGGTTTTTAAGTCGTCTTGGCTGGCAGTATAAGTTAGTTGAGATGCTTCTTTTAATTCATCTGGGCTAACTTCTAAGGTGTCGTCTCGCCCGGATTTTAATTCTTCAACCCGATTGGATTTAATATCAAAGCCAATGGTAGGCATTTTTTTTCCGAATTCTACCGCCAATGGTAGTCCGACATAACCCAAGCCAAGTATGCCAATTTTTGCGTCGCTTAACGTAATCATATTAAATGAATTCCTTTGTTGTTTCTTTTTCAGTTACATTTTTTCACAGGATCGTCCGCGACCCATTCCATAATAAGCAATGCCTTGCGTTTCAACATATTTTGGATCATAAATATTACGGCCATCAAATATTACTGCATTGGATAACTTTTCTTTTATCTTATTGAAATCTGGGCTTCGGAATATTCGCCATTCAGTTAATACAACAAGCGCATCAGCATCGTCTAGTGCTTGGTTAGCTTCTTCACAAACAACCAGGTCGGCTCTGTCACCATAAATGCGTTTTACTTCTTTGTCAGCTTCGGGATCGTATGCTTTTACTTTGGCACCTGCTTCCCAAAGTGCTTCCATTAACACACGACTGGGTGCATCGCGCATATCATCGGTATTTGGTTTAAACGACAATCCCCATAAAGCAAATGTTTTACCAGAAATATCATTATTAAAATGGGCATTGATGCGTTGAAATAGTTTGTGTTTTTGTTTGTTGTTAACTTTTTCTACGGACTGTAAAAGTGTTGCGTCATAACCCGCGTCTCCGGCAGTTTTCTCAAGGGCTTTAACGTCCTTGGGGAAACACGAACCGCCGTATCCACAGCCAGGATAGATGAAGTGGTAACCAATTCTTGGGTCAGATCCAATGCCTAATCGAACATTTTCAATATCAGCACCTAGTTTTTCCGCCAAGTTGGCTAATTCATTCATGAAGGTAATTTTAGTTGCCAACATCGCATTCGCAGCATATTTTGTTAATTCGGCAGAGCGAATGTCCATCGTGACTAGTCGGTCATGATTGCGATTAAATGGCGCATAAAGTGCGCGCAACAGTTCAGTTGTCCGAGGATTGTCGGAACCGACCACAATGCGATCTGGTTTCATAAAATCGTCAATAGCGGCCCCTTCTTTTAAAAATTCAGGGTTGGATACCACATCAAATTCCACATCAATTTTTCGTTTTTCTAACTCGGTGCCTAAGGCGTTTCTGACTTTATCGGCTGTTCCCACTGGTACAGTGGATTTGTCTATGACAATTCGATATTCGTCCATGTGTTGGCCAATGCTTTTTGCAACCGCCAATACATATTGTAAATCCGCTGAGCCATCCTCATCGGGAGGCGTTCCTACGGCAACAAATTGAAATAAGCCATGTTTAACACCTTCTGCAATGTCGGTTGTAAATGAAATCCGACCATCATCCATATTTCGTTTTATCATTTTATCCAATCCTGGTTCAAAGATCGGAATTTGGCCATTATTGAGCATGTTTATTTTATTTTCATCAATGTCGATACAAACCACATTGTTGCCAACTTCGGCAAGGCAGGCTCCTGTAACAAGTCCGACATATCCACTGCCAAAAATCGTAATGTTCATAAAATGTTTCCTTTACTAATTGTAAAAAAATGATGGTGTAGTTTATTTGCGGGAGTTTTAACTTACTGTTAGGTAATTCACTTTCAAAATGTTAATAGTTTTAAATCTTGCGTGAATTATAGCATTGCCTAAGTTGAATATTCTCATATTCAAAAATCCTTTAATGTTTTTAATGTCATTAATTACTAAATTTATAAACGCTATCTGCGATATATAAACAGATGTCCATGCTTAGCGGTGGTTTTAGGTGAAAGCTATAGAAAAATTAATTGCCAGAGAAGATTTCAAGCAAAATGATAGCTGGAAAGTGGTTACCTATCAAGCTGGCGAGGAAATAATAACCAAAGGCGAGAGTAGTCGCAGTATATACTATATTATCCAGGGTAAAGTGAATGTGTTAGGCGTCGTTGAAATTACAGAGGGTAGTAAGGCGCACCCGAGTGTCAGTGAGATAAGCAAAGGCGAAGTGTTTGGTGAGCTTGTTCTTTTTGATAATGAGCCTAGATCTGCATCAGTGGTTTGCATGATCGATTGCGAATTAATCGTGATCGATGGTGATAAACTTTTATTATATTTGGAAAATAATACGGACTTTGGTTTCCCGTTTTTAATGGAAATAGTGTCTTCGTTGGTCACTCGATTAAGAGCAACCAATGATAAGATTTTTTCATTGTTTTCTTGGGGGCTCAATAATTAGTCATGTTTAGGCTATTAATACCTGTGCAATTTATTCAATTGTTCCAATTTGCGGAAAATCGAATTTAAAATACTGCTATAATAAGCAATCAATTACATTTCAAACACTTAGAATTCCTGAAATAAGCAAACTATTACCATAAGACTGCGGTACATGGATGATTCGATTATTTAAACATTACATTCCCAAATCTTTAGTCGTATTGAGTTTATCTGAATTAATCATACTCTTTTGTAGTATGAAATTCGCAATTGAACTGCGCTTTTCTGAAAATGTGCCCAGTGATTTTTTGCCAGTTTTACCAAAAACAATTGCGTTTTGTTTTGTTATTTATTCCAGCATGATCGCAATGGGGTTGTATCAACGTCACTTACGTGATGGCCGAAGAGGCATGTTTTTGCGAATTGGTGTTGCGTTTGGTATTTCCTTGGTTACATTAAGTTTGTTGTTCTATTTAGTGCCGTTTTTATTATTCGGCAGAGGTGTTTTTGCATTGGCGTTTGGGTTTGCTTTGGCCGGTGTTATTGGTGCACGTTTAATTTATATAATGGTTGTAAGTAGAGAAGACCTGAAACGACGTATTCTTGTTGTTGGGGTTGGGAAAAAAGCGCATTTAATTGAATCTTTGCTTAAACGAAAATCTGACCAACGTGGTTATAAGATAGTGGGTTATGTGCCCATTTCTGAAAATGAAAAATGTGAAGTCAGTGAGCATAAAGTGATCCCTCATACCATGACAATTGCACATCTTGTTGAAGAACATGATGTCGATGAGGTTGTACTCGCAGTTACGGACCGCAGAAAAGGCTTTCCGGTTGAGGAATTGCTGGATTGCAAAATGAACGGGACGGGCGTTGTTGATATTCAAACATTTTTTGAACGACAAGCAGGGCGAATTATTCTAGAGCTATTACACCCAAGTTGGCTAATTTTTTCCGATGGATTTTCTCAGGGATTAATGCGTGATGTTGTAAAACGTCTATTTGATATTCTGGCCAGTAGCATTTTGTTAATGGTTACTTTTCCCGTTATGTTAATTGCGATGTTATGCATTTATTTAGAAGATCGCGGCCCGGTCTTTTACCGGCAAGTCAGGGTGGGGAAAAATTGGCAGCTAGTACAAGTCATTAAGTTTCGTAGTATGCGAACAGATGCAGAAAAAGAAGGTGCGCCACAGTGGGCTAAAGCAAACGATGACCGTGTAACTCGCGTTGGTCGGTTTATTCGTAAAACTCGCATAGACGAATTGCCTCAATTATTTAATGTGTTAAGAGGCAATATGAGTTTTGTGGGACCTCGTCCAGAGAGGCCTCAGTTTGTTGAAAATTTTTCGACAAACATGCCTTTTTATGCCGAACGTCATCGTGTCAAACCAGGTATTACCGGTTGGGCGCAGATTTGTTATCCTTATGGCGCATCTGAAAAAGACACCTTAGAAAAATTACAATATGATTTATACTACGTTAAAAATTACAGTATATTTTTAGATCTCACCATTTTGTTTCAAACCGCGGAAGTGATTCTTTGGGGTAAAGGCGCTCGTTAATTAATATCTGAGGTTAAGCAATTACGATGCAATGGAATATTGGCGTAGTTAGCTATTCACTTACCTGTTTATTGTTTTTAATTCTATGTTTTTTACTCTTTTTTCGATGGCGAAAACGAGTCGGCGGCCTTTGGTTTATTCTTTTTTGTTTAGTCACTGCATTATGGGCCGGATTTACTGCTTACGCGGCCTCATCAAATTCCCCTGTTAATTTTAATCTCATCCTCATTGAATTGTTCCGTGATTACATTTGGGCTCTGTTGCTATTAAAATTTATTAATATGCAGCGATTTCCAGAAGAGCAACTAGGGCGGGGTTTGTACTGGATTGGAGTAGCTGCTTATGCAGCGCCATTGGTGTTAATCGTTTTACTTTTGTCAATTAAATGGTCAGGGCAGTTTCTGCCAGTTTTAGGGTTTGATCTCCGAATTTTGGGGCATGTTGTCATTGCGATATTAGGATTATCCTTGATTGAGCAAATATTTCGTTTTGAAAAAGTAGAGCAGCGATGGGCAATTAAGTTTTTATGTTTTGGAATTGGCAGTTTTTATGTGTTTGATTTTTTTCTTTATTCTGATGCATTGTTGTTTAAAGAAATGAATACGAATTTTTGGTATGCCAGGGGAATTGTATACGCACTTGCAACTCCGTTGATTTTTATTGCTGTTGCAAGAAATCCGGTCATTAATTCGAATATTGCTGTGTCACGTAGTGTTGTATTCTACACCACAGTTATTATGCTCGCTGGATTCTATCTGATTGTGATGGCAACCGGCGGTTATTATTTGAAAGCATTTGGGGGAGACTGGGGTGAAATTGCATTAATATCATTTGTATTTGCCGCGATCTTGGGTTTTCTGATCATCGTGTTTTCCGGCCATATGCGGGCACGATTACGAGTTTTTATCGATAAACATTTTTTAGAATATAAGTACGATTATCGAGAGCAATGGTTGGGATTAATGCGAAAGCTGTCAGTTGTTGATGACAACTCAAATTTGCAAGAGCGAGCCTTGAGCGCTTTTTTTGGCATTATGAATTGTTCCAGTGGTAGCTTATGGGTTCGCCAAAACAAAGACAACTTTGTACCAGTTGTTCAGATTGATATGTCTGATGTGGAGGGGATTAAAGAAAATACGAAAAATTCACTTGCACAATATTTAGAGAATTGGCAATGGGTAATCAATATGGATGAATATCGATCTGATCCTGGATTGTATAATGACTTGCATGTGCCAAAATGGATGGGTGAGAATAAAAATATATGGTTAGTGATTCCCCTGATGTTGCAGTATAAGTTATATGGATTTGTTGTATTGAATAGGCCAACGACAGAAACCAGCTTTAATTGGGAAGATATTGATGTTTTAAAAACAACTGGTAGACAAGTTGCTATTCATCTTGCTCAGGAAAGGTCAGCAATGGCATTAGTTCAAGCGAGACAGTTTGAAGCGTTTAATCGTTTATCTGCCTATGTGGTGCATGATTTAAAAAACTTGGTTTCACAATTAGCATTAATTGTGAGAAATGCTGAAAAACATAAGCATAATCCAGAATTTATGGATGATGCAATTTCAACAGTGGATAATGCAGTAGAGCGAATGAATCGATTGTTAGCACAATTGAGAACGAATGCGCTCACTGAACCGTCCAAACAAAGAGTAGAACTACAACCTTTATTGGAAGAGGTGGTAAAGGAAAAATCCACTGGTACACCTAAGCCCCAATTAAATATTGGCACAGATGGGGTTTGTGTTATGGGCGATGGAGAACGACTATCAACCATCGTTGGGCATATTATTCAAAACGCCCAGGATGCAACCAATGGCAATGGTCAGGTCATAATAGAATTATCTCAAAATGATGATAGTGCAAAAATTGTGATACGCGATACTGGTAAAGGTATGGATTCTGATTTTATTAAAAATAGACTTTTTAAACCGTTTGATACGACAAAAGGTTTAACGGGAATGGGGATTGGCGCGCATGAATCCAAGGCGTATGTCGAGGAAATGGGAGGTGAGTTGCGAGTGAGAAGTGAACTCGGCATTGGCAGCGAATTTTCTATTACTTTACCAATTTATCAGTCTGGCCTAAATTCGTAACGGTATTTCATATGTTTACATTGATTGTTTCTAAAAGGGGACTAAATTGGCGAAAAATGAAGTGCTCTTAGTTATTGAAGATGATGCTGGAATTCAAAGCCAGTTAAAATGGAGCTTTGACGATCGCAACGTGGTTATTGCGGGTGATAGAGCAGAAGCTGTGTCACTTTTGCGCCGACATGAACCGAAAGTCGTTACTTTAGATATGGGGTTGCCTCCAGATCCCGGTGGCACGAGTGAGGGCTTGGCGACACTTCAGGAAGTCCTTGAATTGTTGCCTAATACAAAAGTAATCGTTGTAACGGGGAATGATGATCGAGAAAGTGCAGTAAAAGCAATAGGTATGGGGGCATACGATTTTTATTTAAAACCAATAGACGCCGATATTTTAGGTTTAATTGTAAATCGAGCGTTTCGTGTTCGAGAGTTGGAAGATGAAAATAAGCGTTTACATAATAAAAATGATAATTCGCCACTAGCCGGGTTAATTGCTTCTAGTACAGCAATGATGAAAGTATGTCGAACAGTAGAAAAAGTAGCGCCAACCAGTGCGACGACAATGTTATTAGGTGAAAGTGGTACTGGTAAAGAAGTTTTGGCTCGTGCCATACACGATTTAAGTCCAAGAGCGGAAAATAAATTCGTTGCAATTAATTGTGCCGCAATTCCTGAAAATTTATTAGAAAGTGAATTATTTGGTTACGAAAAAGGTGCGTTTACTGGCGCCGCAAAACAAACACTCGGTAAAATTGAAATTGCCAGTGGTGGAACACTTTTTCTGGATGAGATTGGTGATTTACCCATGGCGTTACAAGCAAAACTTTTACGGTTTTTGCAAGAGAGAGTCATAGAGCGTGTTGGTGGTAGAAAAGAAATTCCCATTGATGTGCGGGTAGTAAGTGCAACCCATCGTGAATTACAATCCATGATTAATGATGATAATTTTCGAGAGGATCTATATTATCGTTTAGGGGAAATAATTATTCAAATCCCATCGGTAAAGGAAAGAGAAGGTGATTCTGTTTTACTTGCTCGAGCATTCATTGAAAAATTTGCGAAAGAATTTGGTAAGAAAATTCCTTCCATATCAAAGGATGCCATTCTCGCCGTAGAAAACTATTCCTGGCCAGGTAATGTGCGAGAGTTGGAAAATAAGGTTAAGCGCGCCATCATTATGTTTGAGGGGCAGCAATTAACTGCTGAAGATTTAGAGCTTGATGAAATGACAGAAAGTTCTTTGCCATTAAATTTGCGAGAAGTTCGTGAAATGGCTGAGAGAAAAGCTGTCAACAGAGCGTTACATTATTCTAATAAGAATATTGCGCAAGCTGCAGAATTGTTGGGCGTTAGTCGGCCAACACTTTATGATCTTATTAAGAAGTTACAAATTGATGTTTAGCTTATTCAATTAGGAGCAGAGTGTGTTGAAAAAAATTAAAAGTATCTTGCCAGTTTTTGTAATAATTTTTCTTTTTGGTTGTGGTGCGACAACGGTTCCTGTTTCTGAGCATATCAGCAAAGCAAAAACAAATTTTCAAAACAAGCAATTACGGGCTGCAATTATTGAATTAAAAAATGCCCTTCAACAAGAGCCATCAAATTATGAAGCAAGATTTTTACTCGGGAAATATTATCTAGAGACTAAAAATGGTGTTGATGCTGAAAAAGAGTTGATGCGTGCAAAGGAAATTCGTTCCGGTGATCCTCAATTGGATATGTTGATTGTTCAGTCTCTGAGAGTTCAAAGCAAATATGAGGAGATCACTAAAGCTTTTCCCTTAGAATTGAGTGATATTAAAAAAGAAAATACACCACTTGCTGTTTTTGTTGCAGATGCAAACTTGATTTTAGGTGATATCGAAAAAGCTGAAAAAATTATTGAAAATGTCAGTAGCATTGATCCCACTCTTTCCACTCTTCAATTAGTTAAACTTAAAATAGATTTACGTAAAAATAAAATTAAGGAAGCGACATCGTCTTTGACGGCATTATTAGAGAGTCAGCCAGATATGTCTGAAGCATGGATGATCAAGGGCAATATTGAATATTTGAATGGGAATTACGTAGATGCAGCAGAAGCATTTGAAAAAGTAATAATAAAAAGTAAAAATGATGCAATGCACTTGATTCTGTTTAGTGCTTATGTCGGAAAAATTCGAAGTTTGTTAGCTGAAAGTTTGTTTGAGAAAGCTGAAGTCTCAATTAATCAATTATCTTCAAAAGCGTCTAAACATCCAATACCATTATATTATAAGGGATTGCTGAGTTACCAAAAGAAAGACTATAGTAAAGCGAAAGAAAACATCCAATTGGTTTTGAATCAACTCCCAGACCATCTTCCCTCACACCTAATTTTGGGCACGATAAATTACATCGATGGAAATCTAGAGCAGGCAAGCGTACATTTAACGAAATATGTCGGTTCGAATCCATCTCATCTTCAAGCAAGAAAAATTTTAGCGGCAGTTCAAGTTAAGCAAGGTAGAACCGGTGATGCATTGGATTTGTTGGAACCGATAACTGAGTCGAAACAAGATGACGCAGCTCTTTTAGCCATGGTAGGGCAATTAGCGGTTGTGAGTGGTGATTTGTTGTCAGGTAGAGAGTATTTGCAAAAAGCAACTAAAGCTTTTGGGAAAACGGATGCTCGAATTTCTAATGAGCTTGTTAAGATTAGTTTGGCACAAGGTGAATTTGCTCAAGCTGAAAAAGAATTAAAAAAACTTGCTAAAACGCATCCACGACAAGCGAAGTTTTTACTATCAAATACCTTTTTACAAAAGAAAGAATTTAAAAAAGCTAGAAAAATTGCAAAAGAATTGCTTGCTGAGTCTCCTAAGGATATTGCTGCGCGTTTTTTATTGGCAAGTATTTATTTACGAGAAGGAGATATGATTAATGCTAGAAAACAATATAAAAGAATAATGGAAGTTGAAGGTAGTTCAGTTCAAGCGCATTTGGGATTAGCATCAATTGAGCTAAACGAAGGTAAAACCAGCGATGCAAAAACTTTGTTTGAAAAAGTATTATCCCTTGATCCAAAAAATGATATTGCCATGATTGGTTCAGCACAAATCGCTGAAGCAAATGGCAATATTGAAGATGCGTTAGCTTGGCTTGAAAAAGCGAGAAAAAATGGTCAAAGTGGATTAATCGCTAGAATGTTGTTAGCTCGATATCATTTGTCGAAAAATCAATTGGGTGATGCAGAAGAAATAGCAAAAGAAGCGTTTAAAAAGAATCCCACAGATCAAAGGGCTATTCAGTTATTAACGCAAGTTCAGTTGCGAAAAGGAGAAGGTGATGCTGCAAGTTCTACTATTGAAAACATCATCAATCAAAGACCAAACGATCCAATATCTTATGTGAAATCTGCTCGAGTTCAGTTAACCGTTGGGAATGCTTCTGGGGCAGAAGCGACGATTCAAAAAGCACTCGCTATAGATAAAAATAATTTTGATGCTCAAGTGACGCTAGCGGCGATAAAATTAAAACAAAAAAAATCTAAGGATGCGATTACTTTAGCGAAAAAAGTTAAACAGAAAAATTCAAAATTGGCGGTAGGTCATGTTATTCATGGCGATGCTTTGATGCAACTTCAGCAGTTTAATAAAGCAAAAAAAGAATATCAAAAAGCAGTAAAGAAACAATATACAGCCTCGAACGTAGTAAAACTATCTTCAGCAATTAAAAATACAGGAGATAAAAAAGGTGCAATAAAACCGTTAAGTGATTGGATTAAGAAAAATCCAAAAGATATTAAAACTAAGATAATACTAAGTACAGCACACCAATCTGTTGGAGACTTGAGTGCCGCTGGTAATATTCTTGAGTCAATAATAGAAGTTCAACCAGAAAATCCAATTGCGTTAAATAACCTTAGTTGGATTTACTATGAACAAAAAGACAAAAGAGCGATAAATTTGGCTGAAAAAGCACATAAATTATTGCCTCAGGCTGGTGCGATTACTGATACGTATGGATGGATTAGTCTTTTCTTTGGCGAAACTAATCGTGGTGTTGAGTTATTAGAAAAGGCAGCGAAACAAACCAATAGCAATCCAGATATTATGTATCACTTGGCATTTGGGCTGAACAAGCAAGGTAAAAAGGATAAAGCAAAACAAATTTTAGCTGAAGTATTAGAAAAGCATAATAATTTTAGTGAGAGAGAAAAAGCGGAGAAATTACTGAAAAGTTTGTAGGTTGGTGTTGGTTAGGTAACAGAGTGTGTAGTGAGAATCCGCGAATCCTGCGAGAAATACGGGCTAGCTCAACAATTTTTTGAAGCACCTTGTAATGTGTTATCAGTTTAGAGAAGCGTCTAATACAATTGAATTCCAAGCCTTTCTTCATTAACTGATATTTTTAGGACTATTAATTTGAAATCAACTGCGGAATTTAATCGTGCATAAGCCGGGCGAAAGTTACAAAGAAATATAATTTTTAAACCAAAAAAAAACCCGCTAATGCGGGTTTTATTTTGGTGCTTTATTTTCAAATTATTATTTAATTTTACTTTTTCTTCTACGACTAACTGCACCAAGTCCAACTAAACCAAGTCCTAAAAGCGCAATTGATGCAGGCTCTGGAATTCTGGTTTCGAAATCAAAACTAGTTTGTTGTAGGCCAGTATGTGTGATAGCAGCAACTAATGTTAAAGAATATGGGTTTGCTGTATCAATATTGCCACCTTCAGAATCAGAAAACTCATTAACTTTGTTTCCAGTTAGATCGCCACTGTCATACAACAATTCTGCTTGATCGAATGCGCCTGTTCCCATCCATGTTTCAAAGCTTGCAGAACCTTGAGTGGTTCCACCCACGCTAACTTGAAATGGCGCGGGTGAGTTTGTATAGCCAGTTTCTGTCAACCTAATGGTTAGTGTGCCACCGGCAGAGCTACTTGTACTTAAAGAACTAATATCCAGGGTTTTTAAGAAGTCAGTTGAGGTAAGAGAGCTGCCAGCGGTAAAACTGAAAGTCCAAGTACCTACCGAGCCAACATAACCAACCACGCCTGGTGTGCCAAACGCAGCCTCACCGATTACTTCATCAGTTAGTGTTTTAGTCGTAGTGCCGTCGCTAAGTTCAAGCATTAATGTTGCATTTGCGGCTGATGCAAATGCAGTCATGCAGCCAGCTATAAAAAGTGTTTTGAGTTTATTCATAATATGCCTTTGATATACCTTAATGTTTACGTCTATGTTCTGTGTGTTTACAGAGCACCAATTGTGCCAATCGGCTATCTTATTGAATATTAGAATATAATGAGGCTTTCCGCCTGTGAGGGCTATCCCATTATTAGAAAAGTGTAAACTAACACGACAGATCGATTTTATCCCCTTTTTTCAAAGAAAATTATTATAAATGTACAAAATAGGTTGTTTTCTAGAATTGCTTTTAAACAGTGTGTGTTTCCTGTTAAATAGTTAACACTTGAAGTTATCGCGATGTGAAATAATAATGTAAATTGGTTCGACAAATATATTTATCTATTGTTTTTAATAAGAAATAAAGTAAAAAAGATTTTTGTCGAGATATATTTCTGTTAATTCACTGCGGTATAATGTTTTAACCAAAATACATAATCACTGAGTGAATAATAAATATTCATAGAATGAGGGATGCCTGTGAAATTGATACACAATAAGTTAATGAAATTATTTGTTTTATTTATTTCGTTCTTTATTGTTCCAGTAATGAGTGTGTTTGCCAGTGATTCACAATCAAGCTCGGCACCACATTATTTAATCGGTCCAGGCGATGCGTTTAGTATTTTTGTCTGGCGAAATCCTGAATTGTCTCGTGGTGTTGTCGTTCGACCAGATGGTCGAATTTCTATCCCATTAGTTGAGGATTTAGAGGTTACTGGTAAAACGCCAACACAACTAGCGCGTGAAATTGAAAAAAAATTGGCAATATATGTAAAAGATCCGTTAGTTACTGTCATTGTTACGGGATTTCTTGGACCTTTTTCCCAGCAAATTAGAGTTATTGGTGAAGCGACTAAACCGCAAGCACTACCCTATCGAGAAAACGTCACTGTATTGGATATAATGATAGCAGTAGGAGGATTGACGGAATTTGCCTCAGGTAATCGAGCGAAATTGGTGCGACATACAGAAGAGGGTCAAAAGGAAATTCCTGTTAGGCTGGAAGATCTTGTTAAAGATGGTGATATCAGTGCAAACATCGCAGTATCTCCCGGTGATATTCTAATTATTCCAGAATCCTGGTTTTAACACTTACATTAAATGAATAATTTGACATGCAAGAAATAGTAGAACAAGTATGGAGCGCTGTTCGTGGGGTTTGGCGATATCGTTGGTATATTCATATGGTCGCCTGGCCTGTGTGTTTAGCAGGATGGCTTTTTGTCTCCCAAATACCCGATCAGTACGAATCTAAAGCAAGAGTATTTGTAGATACCACCTCGACATTAGCGCCGGTTTTATCAGGTATTGTATCATTGCAATCTGGCGCTGATCGTAATTTAGAAATATTAACGAGAACATTGTTAAGTCGACCTAATCTCGAAAAAATTATTCGTATGACAGATATGGATTTAGGCATTGTTGGATCGGGACAAAAAGAAGCCATGATCTCTCGATTAAGTAAAACCATTAAGTTTTCTACCGGCCGAGGGAAGGATCCCCTCTATTCGATCAAATATACGGATTATGATCCAGTTTTAGCTAAGAAAGTGGTTGAGTCTCTTATTACTATTTTTGTTGAATCTGCTTTGGGTGGATCACGAAAAGGTGCTGACTCAGCAAAGAAATTTGTTGACTCGCAAATCAAGGAATATGAACAACGGTTGGTTGATGCGGAAAATCGACTTAAAGAATTTAAGCGTGAAAACGCAGGACGAATGCCAAGTAATGGCAGTGATTATTTTCGTCGAGTTGCAAGTGCAAAAAATAAATTACGTCAAGTCCAGTTGGAATTAAAAGAAGCACAAAATTTAAAAAGTGAATTAACTCGTCAGCTTGGTGGAGAAGAGCCAGTGTTTGGAATAATACCCTCAGCTGGCAGTATTGGTGCAACGCCCCACGCATTGGATTCCCGTATCATTTCATTGCAATCAAGATTGGACGAATTGTTATTACGATATACAGATCAACATCCCGATGTGATCGCGACACAGGAAACATTGCAGCGGCTCGAAACTACACGAGAAAAAGACCTAAAAGAGCTTAATGCAAATACACCTTCATTTGCGCAACCGAATCGCTTAAATCAAAATCCCGTTTATCAGCAAATGAAAATAAATCTAAATCAAGCAAAAGCTAAAATTGCCTCGTTGCAACCACGTGTTGATGAATACAAAGCTAAAGTGGCTGAATTGGAGAAACTGATTGATATAATCCCTCAAATTGAAGCGGACTTTAAGAGCTTAAATCGAGACTACAGTGTTACAAAGAAAAAATACGAAGCGTTATTGTCCCGTAGAGAAGCGACAGATTTGGCGGTTAAGGCAGAAAGTTCAGGTCAGGATGATGTCAAATTCAGAGTTATCGATCCTCCCCGAGTACCAACTTCGCCCACTGGTCCAAAACGACCGTTACTTGAAACTGTTGTATTAATAGGTGGTATTATCGCTGGTATCGCCTTTGCTTTTTTTCTTACCCAAATCAAGCCAAGTTTTGATACACCAAAAAGACTTCAGACTGTTACGGGTCGACCCGTATTAGGATATATATCTCGTGTTTGGACACCACTTGAAAAACGAAATCGTAAAAAAAATATTATTTACTTTAGTGCTGTCGGTTTACTTCTAATTGGTCTTTACAGCGGCTTAATCATGCTAGAAGTGCTAAACATTGATGTCATGGCTTCAATGAAAGGAATGATGTAGGTTAATCATATGAGTACTATCGAAAAAGCAATTAAGAATTTGAATTCTGATCAAGACAGTAAAGACGATACAATTTCTAATTTCCCAGATGAAACGGTTGTCGATAAAACGGATGTTACGCGGCGACAGGTACCCACTGATGGAGAAATTAGGCTTCCATGGGAAGCAATGAGACAAACGGGAATGTTAACTCCTGAAGATGGTCGCAGTCAGATTGCAGAAGAGCTTCGAGCTATTAAACGCCCATTGCTGCGTTTTGCATTTTCTCAAGAAGGAAATCAAAGAGCACATAATAATTTGATTATGGTTACCAGTTCGGTACCTGGTGAGGGAAAAAGTTTTAGCTCAATTAATTTGGCTGTGAGTATTGCGACAGAATTAGATCGCACGGCTTTATTAGTTGATGCAGATGTCGCGAGACCATCGATTGCAAAATATTTGGGATTTAGAGCAAAGCGAGGTTTAGTTGATTATTTATTAGATAAAAATGTGTCTATTTCAGATGTCTTGCTAAAAACAGATTTGCCTAAATTATCCATTCTTCCTGCTGGTAGGACACACCACTACTCCACAGAGCTGCTCGCAAGTGAAAATATGCGAGTATTGTTAGATGAACTGTCAACACGGTATCAAGATAGAGTAGTGATATTTGATTCGCCTCCTGTATTGGCGACAAGTGAAGCGCAAGTATTGGCAAATCAAATGGGGCAAGTGGTAGTTGTCGTCGAAGCGGTAAAAACATCTCAAGCCATGTTAAACGAAGCGTTAACTAAACTAAGCGATGCAAATATTGCTGGACTATTATTGAATAAGAGTCGAGTAAAAAGTGGTGGATCATATTATGGTGAATATGGCTATTATGGAAGTGATCGATAGTTATTACTGAAATTGCACCTTATTTACATCATGCAGGTTAACCATAAAACGTAAAATTACCATGCACTATCAGTGGCTGGTAAATTATCTGACATAATTCTCATATGTGCTGGAAATGGCATAACGATAAATAAATTCAAAATTTCCAAATGAATGTGAATAAAAATCCATTAATTTTTTTCGTTATTCTATTTCTGATTGTTGAAAGCAATTCAGTATTCGCGGCTAATTGGACAATTTCTCCTGGTATTACCGTGACCGAATCATATTACGATAATATTACACTTCAAGAATCCAATAAAAATCGAGAGCTTGTCACTCAAGTTAGGCCAAAACTTACCGTGAATGGCAAAGGACGTCGATTAAAATTAAACGCAAATTACGTGCTTGATTATGTTCATTATTATGGTGATGATTTTGGTGATCGATTAACACATACTGCCGGGTTGCAAAGTGATGCTGAGTTAATCAACAATAACCTATTTTTTGGAACAACAGCCACCGTGTCGCAACAATCCTTGGATCCATTGTCTGCTGCACCGGGAAGAAATAATGCACTCGTTTCTAATAATCGTACTGAAACACGTGCTGTTTCATTTACCCCGAGACTACAAAATAAATTTGGTTCATTTGCGTATAGTGTTTTGAGTGATACTTATTCGATTGTGCAATTTGATGATCCTGGTCTATCATCTTATTGGATAAATAATTTGAGTTACCAATTAACGTCGGGCTCATGGTTTAAGAAGTTCACGTGGCAAGGTGATATTGCGACACAGCATGCTGAATTGTCAAACGGGAATAATTTATCGGTGAATGGAAGAATGAATTATTCTTTTACTCGACATTGGACAGTGTTCGCACAGGGGCGGGCGGTAAAAAATGAATTTTTAGGTAATGTTCGCAGTGCCGGTGTCGGTCGGAGTCTCTATTTTGCAGTCGTTTTGGGAGGCTTACAATGGGCACCCTCTCGAAAACTACTTATGGAAGTAGGAGGTGGCGCAATTCTAAATCCAAGTGCACTTTCCAATTACGACATTGAGGTTGAAAGAAGCACGTGGTTGGCAAAAATTGTTATCACTCCCAACACCAGAAGTAGTGCAGAACTAAGTCGCGAAGAGGCTGTATTTGGTCGAAAAACAAATTTTATTTTATCCCATCGCGGCCGAAAATCTACTATTAGCTCATCTTATACAGAAACATTGAGTACTCCCCAGCAGACATTAATTGGAGGACTAAATAATCAAGCAACGAGTAGTGGTTCAAGTTTTTCGTTTGGTGAATTGGGTCGAGGATTAACCGATGATGTCATCTTACGGAGACGATTTGCATTGACGGGGTCCACTAATCGACGCGCTGTTGGATTCGATAGCAATGTATTTTACGAAAAAGGGGATTATCAAACAACAGATGTGAGTGACAGTCGTTATGGCGGATCAGTGGGTTTAAAAGCAAAGCCAGGAAGGAGAACAGACATCACTGCCGAAATTAGCGCACAACAATATGATTTTGATGCATTCGACCGATCGGATAAAATTTATTCTTTTGGTTTGGGGGCAAATCGCAGTTTGGGAAAATATGTTGAAGTCGGCGTTATTTATGAATGGACAAAGCGCACATCAAACGTAAATACGATAAAATATACTGCTAATCAAGTGACTGTTCAAATAACAGCGACTTATTAACAAATTGGAAAAATGTGACTGAGAATATGAAAAAAGAAATTATATGCGTTGTTGGCGCAAGACCAAATTTTACCAAAATTGCTCCTATTATTGCTGCAATTAAAAGCACAAGTACTGTCATAACGCCGTACCTTCTCCATACTGGACAACACTATGATGAAGCAATGAAAGCATCTTTTTTTGAGCAGTTAGGAATACCTGAGCCCGATATCGATTTAGAAGTGGGTTCTGGGAGTCATGCTGTTCAAACAGCAGATGTGATGAAATTGTTCGAGCCTGTATTAGATCAAAGAAAACCAGCTGCAATATTGGTGGTGGGTGATGTAAATTCTACCATCGCGTGTGCTTTAGTTGCAGTGAAAAAAAATATCCCCGTGATACATGTTGAAGCAGGATTGCGAAGTTTTGACAGGCAGATGCCAGAAGAAATAAATCGAGTTTTAACTGATCAAATATCCGAGATTTTGTTTACCACTGAAAAAACAGCATTGGGTAATCTACAAAAAGAAGGCATAGATGAAAACAAGGTTGTATTCGTTGGAAATGTTATGATTGATACATTATTTAAGAATCTCGAAAATGCAGTTCCGATGGAAGAAACATTGGTTGATCAAGTTGGAACGGAAAATATAGAATCAGGTAATTTTGGCTTGGTGACAATGCACAGGCCATCCAATGTGGATGATAAGTCGGTACTCACATCTTTAATCAATACGTTGGCTGAAGTTTCTACGCAATTACCATTAATTTTTCCAGTTCATCCTAGGACTGAATCTCAAATCAAAAAATTTGATCTAGCAGCTAAAATGAAAGCGAGTAACATAATTGTGATGCCGCCTTTGGGTTATTTACATTTACTGGGATTAATGAAAAATGCAAAAGTTGTGTTAACAGACTCCGGTGGAATACAAGAAGAAACTACAGCATTAGGCGTACCTTGTATAACACTTCGAGAAAACACAGAACGTCCTATTACATGCGAAGAAGGAACCAATACGATTGTTGGATCTGATGCTGAAAAAATTAAAAACGCGTTTAACGATGTAATGAAAACGGGCGGGAAAGCCGGTCGGAAACCCGAATTGTGGGACGGTCATGCAGCGGAAAGAATTGTGAAATATCTGGATAAGTGGCTATCGTAGCACTATAAAGCAATATTCCTTATAAGAAGTAAATTAATTTAAATGAATAGTGCAAGATTTTTCCCAGCTGATGTCAGGAAATTATTCGTATTCCTTGTGAGCAACATTACGAAATCAAAAAATTGAAAAAGCAGATTAACAAATGACAATTAAAAATGCAATGACAATAGATGTAGAAGATTATTTTCAGGTTTCTGCATTTGAGCCATATATTAAAAAAGCCGATTGGGATAAGCAGGAATGTCGTGTTGAAGTGAATACGAATCGATTACTGGATCTTTTGTCTGATAATAGTATTAATGCGACTTTTTTCACGTTAGGGTGGGTCGCAGAGCGGTACCCCCAATTAATCAAGCGGATGATAAATGATGGTCATGAGCTAGCAAGCCATGGATATGATCATGTACGGGTAACACAGCAAACGCCTGAACAATTTAGAGAAGACGTTATAAAAACTAAAAACATTCTTGAAGATATTTCCGGTGTGGAAATTAAAGGGTATCGGGCCGCGAGTTATTCAATTAAAAAAGAAAACCTTTGGGCGTTGGATGTTTTACATGAAACTGGGCACAAGTACAGTTCGAGTATCTACCCTGTCAAGCATGATCTATATGGAATCCCCGACGCACCAAGATATAAATATTATCCACGAGGCAATGACGGAATTTTAGAGATTCCGATTACCACACTAAAATTTGCCGGTAAAAACTGGCCATGTGGTGGTGGCGGTTTTTTTCGATTGTATCCCTATGGACTTTCTCGGTGGGCATTATCACAAGTCAATGATAAGGATAAAGAGTCTGGAATGTTTTATTTTCATCCATGGGAAATTGATCCAGGCCAACCCAAGCAGTACAAAATTAGTATGAAAACTAAATTTCGTCACTATTTGAATCTGGATAAGATGTTTGACCGATTAGAATATTTAATGCGTGACTTTCAATGGGGACGTATGGATGACATTTTTTTGAGTGATAAAGAATAAATAATTAGAGTGTAAAATGGAATTAAAAATATTAAATAATGGTGATATAAATGCGTGGGATAATTATGTTGAAAAACATCCCGAGGGCACTTTTTTTCATTTAGCAGCTTGGCAACAAGTCATAAAACAGGCATTTGGACACAATACATTTTTTTATTTTGTGTCAGATGGTGGCGAGATATGTGGTGTATTACCACTGTGTCACGTAAAAAGTGCATTGTTTGGTAATAACCTTGTTTCCTTACCGTTTGCGGTTTACGGAGGTGTGCTCGCATCTAATGACGAAGCAAGGAAAATGCTTGAAGCAGCCGCATTGGAAAAAGCGAAAGAACTGTCTGTAGATACTATAGAATATCGAAATATTAAACCACAGCATAGTGATTGGCCTAGCAAAGATTTGTATGTCACTTTTCAAAAAGAAATCGATCCTGATGAAGAGAAAAATCTGAGCAATATACCTCGCAAACAACGCGCAATGGTGCGTAAAGGTATCAAAGCTGGGTTAAGCAGTGAAATTGAATATTCAACCGATCGTTTTTATGAGGCCTATGCGCAGAGTGTTCATGCGTTAGGTACGCCTGTATTTTCCAAGCGATATTTTGATGTCTTGTTACAGGAGTTCAAAAACAAAGTTGATGTATTAACAATTACCAAAGAGGGTGAGTTAATTGCCAGCGTATTAAATTTTTATTTTAGAGACCAAGTATTGCCTTTTTATGGCGGTGGTACGGCTAAAGCAAGAAATGTAAAAGGCAATGATTTCATGTACTGGGAATTAATGCGACTTTCCTGTGAACGCGGAATTAAAGTATTTGATTACGGGCGAAGCAAAGTGGGGACCGGCGCATACAGTTTTAAAAAGAATTGGGGGTTTGAACCTCAACCATTAAGTTACGAATACGTGCTAGTGAATGCGAAACAAATTCCAGAAGTGAATCCATCCAATCCAAAATATGCGATGTTTATTAATATTTGGAAAAAACTACCCTATTGGTCAACAAAAATGATAGGTCCTCATATAGTGAAATATGTAGGCTAATTTTTGTGACGATCTGAGACACTGTAAAAAGCTAAATTGCGAACATGGACACAGACGGATTAGATCAAACAACTTCAAATAATGATTGGCAAAAGCCCTTGGTTTTTCTCTGCGTTGGGCTATTGTCAGTTTTTATATTGTATTACCCCGTTTGGGAATCTATGGTGAAAATCTGGATTCGATCGGAAACCTACGCACATGGTTTTATAATTTTTCCAATATCAATTTGGCTGATTTGGAAAAATAAACACATACTTCAATTTTCAATTCCAAAATATTCACCATTAGGCGCGGTTTCTATCCTGGTCATTGGGTTCGTATGGCTATTGGCAAGCATCACTGACATACAAGTTGTGCAACAGCTATGTGCCATTGCATTACTACTTTCTGTCATCGTAGGTGTATTGGGCTTATCTGTATTTTATAAAATTGCATTCCCATTATTGTTTTTATTTGCTGCTGTTCCAATGGGAGAAGCGTTAATACCACACCTTATCGATTTCACGGCAAACTTTACTGTATATGCGGTAAAGCTGACAGGTATACCCATTTATCGAGAAGGTAATAATTTTGAATTGCCTTCAGGTAGTTGGTCAGTCGTTGAGGCGTGCAGTGGATCTCGTTATCTTATAGCCTCGGTCACATTAGGATTGCTTTACAGTTATCTCAGTTATACCAGTTATGTAAAACGCTCAATGTTTATCATTGTGTCCATCATTGTTCCAATAATTGCAAATGGATTGCGGGCGTTTTTGATTGTAATGATTGGTCATTTTAGTGGAATGACCCTCGCAGTTGGTGTTGATCATTTGGTTTATGGATGGCTCTTTTTTGGAATAGTCATAGGCTTGATGTTTTTTATTGGCTCATTTTGGCGAGACGCAGAAGAGGAAAAAAGTTCGGAAACGGAATTGAATCAAAAAAATGATAATTCAAATATTAAAAAACAATATGTTCACTTTGGGATTCTGATGGTTGCATTGTTATCCTGGCCGATTGTTAATTGGCAGTTTAATAATGTGGAAATGCAAACTAATAATATTCATTTGCAGATTGCAGAGAGTAAAAATTGGAAATTAGCCAAAAATCAACTAACAGAATGGCGACCGGTATATGTCGGTGCTGACGCAACAGAATTTGTTACCTTAGAGGAAAATCAAAATCGTGTGGCGGTGTACTTGGCATATTATGCCTATCAAAGACAAGGCGCTGAATTGATAAACTCACAAAATGTTTTAGTCACAGAAAAAGACGAAATATGGAAGCAAATATACAATGGTGCTTCACCCCTCACATTGAATAATGAGAATATTACAGTCAAATTTAATATCATTCAGTCAGGCTCAACAAAGTTGCAAGTTTATACACTCAATTGGATTGGAGGGAAGCTAACTGCGAATGATTATTTGGCAAAGCTTTTTGAGGCAAAAAATAGGCTAATTGGTGGAGAGCGCTCTTCCGCTGCGATAGTGTTTGTTACGAACGTTAAAACAAAGGAAGAATCCACTGAAATTATACAATCATTTATGTCTGAAATAGGGCCTGGGATTTTGAAAACATTGGAATCTCAAAAATAGGTTTTCCGGTGCAATCTAGTCAACCACCAATCATTGTTCATATCATTCACCGCCTTGCGGTGGGAGGCCTTGAAAATGGCTTAGTGAATTTGATTAATGGTATTCCTGAAGAACGCTATAGCCACATTATCATTTGCATGACAAATTCCACTGATTTTGCAGATCGAATCACAAATAAAAGCGTTAAAATCATTGCGCTAGATAAGAAAGCAGGAAAAGATTTGGCCGTGTTTGTTCGTTTATGGAAAACGCTTCGCCAAATAAAACCCGATATTGTCCATACCAGAAATACAGCAACTATCGAATGTGTCGTGCCGGCATTTTTTAGTGGCGGAAACGTGCGAATTCATGGTGAGCATGGACGAGATATTTTGGATCTTGATGGTAAAAACAAAAAATATTTAATGTTAAAAAGGTGCCTGCGTTTATTTATCTCACATTATATTGCCTTATCTAAGGATCTGGAAAACTGGCTAGTGAAGGATGTACACGTCAAAAAAAATAAAATCACACAAATCTACAACGGAGTTGATACGCAAAAGTACAAAGCTGAAAAATTGAATAAAGACTTTTTCCCCAGCGGTTTTTATAGCGCTGATTGTGTTTTCGTTGGAACCATTGGGCGTATGCAAGGAGAAAAAGATCAGTTAAATTTGACCAATGCGTTTATCACAATTCATCGAGAACACCCCGAATGGCGTCATGCATTAAAATTGATCCTGGTGGGAGATGGCCCATTAAAAGAAAAATGTGAAGCTGCTTTAAATGAAGCCAATTTATTGGGCAATGCCTGGTTACCCGGATCAAGATCTGATGCAAATATTTTCTATCATGCATTTGATATTTTTGTTCTTCCATCATTAATCGAAGGAATATCGAACACGATTCTCGAAGCGATGGCAAGCGCATTGCCTGTTGTAGCAACCAATGTTGGCGGTAATCCAGAGTTAGTGGTTGAGAATCAAACCGGACGATTAGTGCCTGCAGCAGATCCGCAAGCCATGGCTGAAGCACTTGTAGATTATATCGCCGACGAAAATTTGCGCCATCAACATGGTGAAAATGGTTTAACCCATATTAGAGAAAACCACAGCATGGATAACATGGTGAATAATTATTTAAACGTATATGACAAAGCACTGAGTAAGTCGCTATGAGAAATCGATATTATTAAATTATTTCACTACCAGTTTTAACGAAAATAAGTAGAATAGCGCTTTATTTTAAGAATGGAATATTATGTGTGGAATAACCGGAATTTTTGATATTTTAGGGCAGCGTGAAATTGATCGTTCCCTTCTTTCAACCATGAATGAAACTCAGTTTCATCGGGGTCCAGATGAAGGTGGAATACATTTAGAAACTGGGGTTGGTTTTGCGCATCGTCGGTTGTCAATTATTGATCTTTCCAGTGGTCAACAGCCCTTATTTAATGAAGACAATTCAGTTGTCGTAACCTACAACGGCGAAATATATAACTTTCCTGAGTTAAGTGATAAATTAAAATCTTGCGGACACACTTTTCGAACTCACTGTGATACCGAAGTCATAGTGCATGCTTGGGAAGAATGGGGAGAGGATTGTGTCCAACATTTTCGTGGCATGTTTGCGTTTGCGATTTGGGATCGTAATAAAAAAACACTTTTTGCAGCACGGGATAGATTAGGAATTAAACCATTTTACTATGCAATTTTACCTGATAACTATTTAATTTTTTCCTCAGAATTGAAAGCGCTATTAGAACATCCAGATTTGCCACGAGATATTGAACCTAAAGCAGTTGAAGATTATTTTTCCTATGGTTATGTGCCTGAGCCAAAGACCATTCTAAAATCCGCTTTTAAATTATCACCAGGCCACACCTTAACATTTCACAAGGGTGATGCTGCACCGACAATCAAGCAATACTGGGATATTCCATTTAAGCTCGATTGTGAATTGTCGGAGGAGAAAACCCAAGAAGAACTCATTGAGCAACTTAAAAAAGCAGTGGATATAAGAATGGTTGCTGAAGTGCCTCTAGGTGCTTTTCTCTCTGGCGGGGTTGACTCAAGTGCAGTTGTCGCAATGATGGCAAACTTGTCTGAAGACCCGGTAAATACTTGTTCGATTTCGTTTGGTGATCCCAAGTTTAACGAATCTGAGTTTGCCGCAATGGTAGCGGAAAAATATAAAACCTCGCATCAAGTCGAACAAGTTGATCCAGAAGATTTTGATTTAATTGACAAGCTAGCCAATTTATATGATGAGCCCTTCGCTGATAGCTCGGCCATGCCAACATACCGAGTCTGTGAACTTGCCAAAAAACGCGTCACCGTCGCATTATCCGGTGATGGTGGTGATGAAAATCTAGCGGGTTATCGGCGTTATAGATGGCATACCTATGAAGAGAAACTACGAAATATTTTACCATTAGGTTTTCGACGAGTCGTGTTTGGATTTTTAGGGAAGGTCTATCCCAAAGCTGACTGGGCACCAAAAATATTTCGTGCAAAATCGACTTTTGAAGCGCTTGCGTGGGATTCCATAGAAGGGTATTTTCACAGCGTTTCCGTGATGGGCGATCCATTACGAAAAAAATTATTTAGTTCATCGTTTAAATCGAGTTTGCAAGGTTATCAGTCCATAGATGTCATGCGAGAGCATGCTAAAAATTCTCCAACCAAAGATACACTTTCCCGGGTACAGTACATAGATATGAAAACCTATTTGGTTGGCGATATTCTAACAAAAGTTGATCGAGCTAGCATGGCACATGCGCTAGAGGTACGAGTTCCAATTTTAGATCATAAGTTGGTTGAGTGGATGTCCTCATTAAAGCCAGATTTAAAATTAAATGGACGCGAAGGAAAATATATTTTTAAAAAATCCTTAGAAAAATATCTTCCAGATGACATTTTATATCGAGATAAAATGGGTTTTGCTGTTCCACTTGCAAGCTGGTTTAGAGGGCCATTAAAAGAACGAGTTGAAAAGGCAATCTTAGGGCCTGTGTTAAAAGAGACTGGATTTTTTAATGATGACTATCTAAAAGAAATTGTTGATCAGCATCAAGCAGGCGTGCGAGATCATAGTACAGCAATGTGGACTTTGTTGATGTTTGAGTCTTTTCTTCGAAACGTAGTGAAAAAATAGCTGCTCGATAGAAATATCAATGCGAGGATTGAATTAGTGGGTCAAAACATTTCTTACATAAGATAAATGGCAACGCTGATACACAAGTATTCGAATCATATTTTCAATATCCGACACCCAGTTTTGAAAATTAGTTAGATTAAGGTTCATGTTATAAATAATGAAGAATCAGGAAAAATCAGGTAATGATAAACAGCAGAAGCCACTGATTCTCGTGTTTAGCTCATTATTTCCCAGTGCCAACCAACCAAATGCCGGATTGTTCATACGTGAGCGCATGTTTCATGTAGGAGAAGTGTTACCCATAGTTGTTGTTTCACCTGTTCCCTGGTTTCCGTTTCAAGGATTGATTCGTCTTTTAAAACCACATTATCGGCCCACTGCAGCAAAATTAGAAAATCAAAATGGTGTTCAAGTTTACCACCCAAAATTTTTTTCAGTACCATTTTTGTTTAGGCAGTTCGATGGCTTGATGATGGCGTTGAGTTGTTATGGCTTACTGAAACGATTACAAAAAGAAATGAATTATTCAGTCATTGATTCTCATTTTGCATTTCCCGATGGTTATGCGGCAACCTGGATAGCAAAGCGTTTACGTGTACCCTGTACTATCACCATTCGTGGCACAGAAGTCCCTCATTCGAAAACAAACAAAAAGAGATGGTTAATAACCGCTTTATCAAGAGCAGATAGAATTTTTTCGGTTGCGGATTTTCTTAAACGACACGTAGTGTCGCTGGGTGTGGATGCAGAAAAAATTGTTGTTGTAGGTAATGGAGTCGATGAAAAAAAGTTTTATCCGCTTGAAAAACAAGATATGAAAAAAAAATTGGATATTGTGAACTCTTCTCCAGTCATTGTTAGTGTTGGCGGTTTAGTGGAGCGCAAAGGTTTTCATTTAGTCATTCAAATTTTACCCGAACTAATTAAAAATTTTCCGAATTTGGTGTATCTCGTAGTTGGGGGCGCCAGCGCAGAAGGAAATTGGGAAAGTCATTTAAAAAAAATGGTGGCTGATCTAAATTTGGAGAAGCATGTTAAATTCTTAGGTCCGCGACCACCCGAAGAGTTAAAAGAAATTTTGTCTGCCGCTGATTTGTTTGTATTGGCGACAAGAAACGAAGGTTGGGCAAATGTGTTTTTAGAGGCAATGGCTTGTGGTTTGCCAGTGGTAACCACAAAAGTGGGTGGCAATGCTGAAGTGGTTACACATTCAGACTTGGGTTTGTTGGTACCTTATAAGGATGAACTTGCTTTACTAGCTGCCTTAAATTCAGCGTTAAATAAAACATGGGATAGAGAAAAAATAATAGAATACGCCAAACAAAATAGCTGGGACAGCCGAGTGGCTGTTTTAGCAAAAGAGTTTTTGCAATTGTGTCAGAATCAAAATAAGGCACAAGGGAGTTAATCGTGTCATCACTTTATACAAAATTGGTCGCCAATTTTATTTTTCCACTACATGAGATGTTAAAAAAGCACAAGTCTGTAACGTTATTACATGAATTGGAAAAAACACAATGGTTATCATCTGCAGAGCTAAAAGAGGTGCAATCAAAAAAACTATCCAATTTTTTACATGATATCACTGTTAATGTCCCATATTATAAAAGCGTTTTTCAGGATTTGGGTATAAATGCAAACGACATCAAGTCCGCAAATGATTTAAAACTCCTGCCAGTATTAACAAAAAAAATCATCCGTGAACATGAATCAGACTTAAAAGCCAAAGACGCTGCCGGATTATCACGATACAACACCGGTGGTTCCAGTGGAGAGCCACTTATTTTTTATATTGGCAATGGCCGAGTAAGTCATGATGTCGCTGCAAAATGGCGTGCAACGCGATGGTGGGGTGTTGATATTGGAGATCCAGAAATTGTCGTTTGGGGTTCACCCATTGAGCTGGGAGGGCAAGATCATGTCAAAGCCATACGAGATAAATTTTTGCGTACCAAGCTCGTGCCAGCATTTGAAATGTCGGAGCAAAAACTCGATGAATTTATTTCGATAATAAAGAATGACAAGCCCAAGATGCTATTTGGCTACCCCTCATCATTGAGTTTGATAGCCTCACATGCTGAAAAACGTAACGTTGATCTTGGAAATATCGGTATTAAAGTGGCATTTGTTACATCAGAAAAATTATATGATTATCAGCGAGAGAAAATTGAAGCCATTTTTAAATGTCCGGTTGCAAATGGGTATGGTGGTCGGGATGCAGGTTTCATCGCACATCAATGTCCCGAAGGTAATTTACATATAACAGCTGAAGATATCATCGTAGAAATTGTGGATGCAGACGATAATGTATTGCCAAACGGTGAAGAAGGTGAAATTGTAATTACCAATTTATCTACCCGAGATTTTCCTTTTGTACGTTACAAGATCGGTGATGTTGGCATTATAAGTGACGAAGTCTGTTCCTGTGGTCGCGGTTTGCCTTTGCTTGCAGAAATTAAAGGACGCAGTACCGATTTTATTGTTGCACAAGACGGCACCATTATGCATGGTTTGGCGTTAATTTATGTGTTAAGAGACTTGCCGGGAATTGAAACATTCAAAATTGTGCAAGAAAGTTTGCAGCTTACCAATGTCGATATTGTTGTGGATGAGATTTTTGATAAATCAAATATTGATGACATCAAGTCAGCATTTAAACAGCGCTTGGGAGCAAGTGTGCAAATAGAAGTAAACCTAGTGAAAGAAATTGCAGCGGAGAAATCTGGGAAGTTTCGATATGTTATTAGCAAGGTCAATGTGCAATGATAATAATTTATTTCGATAAGAAACGAAGTCATTAAATTATGGCGCGAAGTAAAACCCGATCCAAGTTCTTGATAATTTTTTTAGAATTATTGGGATTGTTATTGTGTTTTAATTTCGCGCTGTATTTGATGGATGTGCCAAGGCTGGATATTTTTCATGATGACACAATCAAGAAGCAGCGTTTTTCATCACAAGACAATGTGTTTCGTTCAGAAGGGTATTCTCGATATCATGTGAATTCTTATGGTTTGGTTGGCAATGAACCTGTCAATTTGAATCGTCCCGGTGTCATTAGAACTGCATTATTTGGTGATTCCCTCGTGGAAGCATTGCAAGTATCACAACACAAAAAATTCGCCTCCCTCTTAGAAAATGACTCAAATGCAATTGATGAAAATTGTGGAATTGAAACATGGAACTATGGATTTCAAGGGGATAATCTGACAAATTCTTATTATCGTTATGTATTGCAAGCCAACTCCATACCGTTTGATATCGTATTGTTTTTTGTGAATGAAGGAGATTTGTTTGAAATTACTCCTCTTGGTTCGCAGGATGTTGGCAATAGAACAATCCCGTCCTTTGATTCTCGTTTAGAAAATTCCATGTGGTTTAAATTTAAATACTATTTTCAGAGAATGACGTTTGCCCTATATTATTTTCGTCTACGGGTAAAAGATTACTTCATGGATACTAAGAATAATTTCATAGAATTGTTTGCAGATGATAAGAGCCAAACAATAAATAATGTAAACAAAGTTGAGAAAATATTAATTCCTAAATTAGTAAAGCAAATAAAAACAGTCGATACAAAAATAAAAGAACAAAATAAAAACGTATTTTTTGTTGGGCTACCCACCGCGAGGGCCATGCCAGAGGGGCTACCAACACATGAAGCTTTTCGACAAACGGCTTATCAAACTCTCGCTAATGCCTTAGAGCAATCAGGAGTCAATTTCATAAATACCTATCCAGGCTTGGCAGACGTAACAGCTAATGGAGTAGATCCTTATTCCGCTTGGGAGCCCGGTGGACATTTAAATGAAATTGGGCATGACATTGTTGCTAAGCAAATATCCGCGATAACGGGTCGCTCTTGGCAACAAACCGGTGGCAAAGAAGGCTGTTTAAATGCAATTCAATAGTCCTGAATTTATTGGTTTTCTGCTAATTTCTGTATTTTGCTTTTATTCTATTCGAAACAATTTTTTAGGACAAAAAATATTAATTTTAGTCTGTAATTGTTTGTTCTACGCGTTTTGGTCACCCACGTTTTTGATTCATCTGATTGGTATCGTCTTACTTAATTTTTACGTCTCTGAATATATATTTCACTCAAAATCTACACGACATAGAAAGGGCATGTTAGCCGGGATCATTATTGCTGACATTGCGAATCTTTTTATTTTTAAATATGCCAATCTTGCGGTTGATTCGACAAATTCACTCAATGACTATTTTGGCTTTTTTGATGAAAGCCTGATGAATTTAGATATGGTGTTACCACTAGCTATTTCATTTTATACATTTCAAATGATCAGTTACCTGGTTGATGTGTATCGACATGAAGCCAGAGAGGCGACAAATGCAATTGATTTTTTATATTATGTTACTTTTTTTCCACAATTGATTGCAGGCCCAATCGTTCGACCGAAAGAATTTTTTCCGCAATATTGTCATAAGAAACTGGATTTTGAAAATCTGTCCACTGGGTTTCGAATATTTACCATAGGATTATTCCAAAAAGCAGTCATCGGGGATAATTTGGCGATGGTTGTGGATCATGGTTATAAAAATGTGGAACAGCTGTCGAATTATGATTTGTATATCGTATTGGTTGCCTATTCGTTTCAAATATTTTTCGATTTTGCTGGTTATTCTAATATGGCAATAGGATCTGCGCGCATGTTTGGTTACAAACTGCCAGAGAATTTTAATACACCTTACATTGCTGAAAATATATCTCAATTTTGGCGACGCTGGCATATGACATTGTCTCGCTGGATTATGGATTATATCTTTATTCCACTCGGTGGCTCGCGAGGCACATTGGTTAAAACCTGTAAAAATTTATTGATAACCATGGCGCTTGGCGGGTTGTGGCATGGTGCGGCGTGGACATTTGTCGTCTGGGGGATTTTCCATGGCATGGGATTGGTTTTACATAGATTGTATGGCGCTTCTGGATTGCAGTCTAAATTTTCATCATTGATGCCGGCAAAAATTTATCATTGGTTGATGGTGTTTGTCACGTTCCAGTTTGTTACCATCGGCTGGATATTCTTTCGGTCGCAGGATTTTTCTACGGCATGGTTGATATTGGCAAAATTATTTGATCCACAAGGCTGGTTAACGATATCGGTGGATCAGGCATTGTTGTTGAAATCGTATGGTTTTAGTGCAATGTTGTTATATGGTGTATATGTGGTCATAACGAAATTACCTCAGGTAACGTGTTATCTACAACACAGACTTTACCGGCCGGTGGTCTTATACTTTTTTATTTATTATTTTGTAATTTTTCTGGCACCAAAAAATGCAGATCCATTTATTTATTTTCAATTTTAGTCAACACATTTGGATGAATCCTCGTGCGTGATCTCATTATCGCGTTAATCGTATTCGGTTTATTGCCTTGGGTTTTAACTCGACCACACATTGGCATATTGTTGTATTCCTGGGTCGGATATATGAATCCGCATCGCTTAAGCTGGGGATTTGCTTATAATTTTCCTTTTGCCCAAGTTATTGCGTTAGTGACCATTGCCAGTTTTGTTTTTTGTAAGGAGCCAAAGCGATTTCCTTTGTTTCCAATTACGGTGGTCTGGTTAGTGTTTTTATTATGGATGGGTATTACAACCATTTTTGCTGAATTTCCACATCTTGCCATTGTGCAATATGAGAAAATTATCAAAGTCCAAATCATTGTTTTGTTAACCATGTTTATTATGAATACCAAGGAGCGCATCATTCCCTTGGTATGGATCATCGCATTTTCCATTGGTTTTTATGGTATTAAGGGCGGAGTTTTCGCAATATTAACGGGAGGAACGCAAAGAATATGGGGGCCAGCGGGTAGTTTTATTGCTGATAATAACGGATTAGCGCAAGCATTATTGATGATCATTCCGTTAATGTTTTTCCTGCGAAATACCATTACAAACAAATGGATACGGCTAGGGTTCATCGGGCTAATCATACTGATTTCCATATCAGTCTTGAGTTCATATTCTCGAGGAGCAATGCTGGGCGCAAGCTGTATGGCATTATTTCTCGCTTTAAAAAGTAACAGAAAGCTTTTAATCTTTTCCTTTTTGCCCGTATTAATTGCAGGTCTGCTAACGTTTATGCCACAAAAATGGTATGACAGAATGAATACCTTGCAGACATATGAAGAAGATGGATCTGCCATGGGCCGGATTGATAATTGGAAATTTGCTTTCCATATGGCCAACGATAGGATTTTTGGTGGCGGATTAAATGTTTGGGGCGAGGCATCCATTTTTTACCAGTATGAAGCTGAAGCGCGAGAGGGTGCAATTCCAAGAGCAGCGCATAGTATTTACTTCGGCATATTAGGTGAACATGGATGGATTGGTTTAATTCTGTTTTTGATTATTTTATTTCTCGCATGGCGCACGGGCACATGGGTGATAAAAAGAACAAAAAAACGGGAAGATTTAGCCTGGGCAAATGAACTAGCGAGGATGATACAAGTGAGTTTAATCGCTTTTATCGTGAGTGGCGCATTTTTAAATCAACAATATTTTGATTTGCCTTGGCATATTATGTCAATTCTTGTACTGGTTAGAGTGATTGTTAAGAATGAGTTGGAGAAACCCAATACAGTTGAAGAGGAAGGCGGTCTTCCAGAAGTAAATGCATTTGGTGAGGAAAGGCGTATCTAATATGATATCGATGTATTGCTACAAATCGGTCAACAAGATTTGCGACAAGGTGTGAGTGAGTTTGCAATAATTGGTATTTTTTAGGTAATCGATTGAATGTTGTATGAATATCAGCCGTAAACCAATAATGCGGTTGGAATTATTTATCAATATAGCTGTCGATTTATCGACCTAGTATAATGCTATAATATACATTGTGGCTAGCGTTATTAAATAATGAAAATCTAACTTGATTGAAAATGATACGTGAAAGAGTGGTAATCGAATGAAATATGGAAGAGTGGTTAAGATTGTTTTAGTCATATCGTTGGCGTTGATACCAATAAATTATACATTTGCCGGTAAAGGGTATAAAGACGCCAGGTTAGGCGTTGTACAAGATTATTATGATCCCATCGATAGGAATTTTTTAATTCTGGTTGAGCGTGGTCATATTATCGAAATGAAAGAGCGCTACCAAAAAGGATTATTCGATTGGGTATGGAACGATTTAGAATACGTTTTACGGCATGTCCCAAATCATCCGGAGGCATTACAAAAAATGATTTCTTTTGTGGACGAATACATAAAGAAAACGCCGGATGATGTTAATGAGTGGTTTGATAAAGCTGTAGATTGGAATCCCATGGAGCCCAACACGCGAGTACTGTATGGTATTCATTTTTATAAAATCAAAGAGTATGAAAAAGCCGAGGAACAATTTCAAGCAGCCATCTCACTTGATGAGAAACATGTTGAAGCACATTATAACTATGGACTGCTCTTACTAAAGATGGGTAAATTGGAAGAAGCAAAAAAACATGCGAAGTTTGCCTATGATAATAATTATCCGCTGCCGGGATTGCAAAATTTGCTGGCAAAATTGAAACACTGGCCTTAAATTCCACTGTAATTACGCAATAAGCGTAATGAAAAATTTGCCGGAGTTTTGTCCCAAGGTGTAAAACGCGCTAACTGAAAACGATCTGTACTTTTGTTTGATACTCCCCAATGAGTTGATACGGCCGCGTCAAATCCACATTTTTTCACTTGTAACACATTTTCGTTTGTATAGTCCTTGCCAGGTTTTCCATTGGGATAAGCAAATGATTTCACGTCATTACCAACCAGTGATTGCAGAATTTCCCTACCGCCACCAATTTCATGCATCGCTTGTTTTTCTGTTATATTGGCCAAAATTGGATGACTTTGGGTGTGCCCGCCAATTTCCATTCCCGCTGCATGTAGATTTTTTACTTGAGCGTCTGTCATCATCAAATCAGTGCGATTTGAACCAACGAGATTAGCAATATTATCCACTGTTTTTTCTCGCTGCGCCGTGGGTAAATATTTTATTTTTGGCAGCAGGTTTTCCATTGCTTTTATCCGTAATTCGGTAGAGCCCAAATCTACAGTGCCCAAATCGAGGTGAGTTAAATCTAAGGTATCTGGACCGATTGACAAAGCATCAATCACTTTGTCATTCCACATATAACCGCCATTTAAATAGTCAGTAGCAACAAAAAATGTTGCGCAGGCGTTATGCCGCTTTAAAATGGGAAGGGCGATGGATTCATTATCCGCATAGCCATCATCAAATGTAATGCAGACTGCACGGGCAGGTAACGTGTTATTTTGAAGATGCGAAATCGCTTCCGATAGCGGTAAAACCGTATAATATCGGCTGAGTAATTCAACCTGCCAATCAAAATCATCTTTCATAATTTCCCCTGCACGCAATGGTTCAAATTTATCCATCACCCGATGGTAAATTAAAATAGATAATTTTCGTTTTGCTGCATTGAGTGAAAGAAAATGACTGAAAGTGCGTAAGCAAGATAGCGTAAAAGAATTTTGCATAATTTGGTCTGTTTGATTAGTGTTCGAATGTAAGTGGTTTGGACATTGAATTCATTTGGGTGAAATTCTCCAGAAACTCTCTTTTTAATTCACCCCGAAAAATCCGCATGGTGAAATTTCAGACTGGCTTCGTGAATATTATATGCTTTGATAGCCTCACTTGAAAACTGTACTATTATGCCACCAGAAACTAGCTTAAATGCGCTGAATATAATTCATTCATTACAAATCGTAAATACCTTGGACTAACTATGAAACTGTTATGTGGACTATTTGATGATAATTCATCATCACATAAGCGAATAGAAACGCTATTTCCAAATGAAGCCTGTTTGGGATTTTCAAATAATAATCATTCCTGCGCCACTATCAATGGTGATTTTTGTGAACCGGAGCAGGGTGTTTCAGTTGCGTATATTGGGAATCCTTATTTTACAAAGTCTATTGAAAAAGAATTTGCTAATAGTGAAGGATTTGCAAAGCAACTACGTGATTTATATTTGCAGAAAGATAAATCATGCCTGCAAGAGGTGTTAGGTGCATTTGCATTGGTGATTATGGATGCAAATAAAAATCGACTCATTGTCGCATTGGATAGAATCGGCCAGTTTGCAATGTACTATGGTTCAACTGAAAATGGCTTGATGTTTGGCACGACATTACGATTTTTACATTCTGTTAAACCAGATTGCAAACAATTGTCAATGCAAAATATTTTCAACTATATGTATTTTCATATGGTTCCCAGCCCACAAACGATATATGAATCTATATCAAAATTACCCGGTGGCCATTATCTAGAATATAGTAAAAACAATTGTGACGTGAAATCTTATTGGCAACCGGAATTTAAAGAGCAATCCACTGACAGTGTTGAAAGCCTAAGTAAACAATTGCGAGAAGCGATTCATGAAAGCGTTGGCAGATTGAATGCTGGCGAAAAAGTTGGTTCATTTCTCAGTGGCGGGTTGGATAGTTCCACGGTGACAGGAATGTTATCGAATATTCAAGAGGGTGGTAGTCAAGCATTTTCCATAGGGTTTGATGAAAAAGATTATAATGAAATTGAATACGCAAGATTAGTTGCAAAACATTTTAATGTAAACCTCAATGAATATTTTGTAACACCAGAAGATGTGATTGACGCAATTCCTAAAATTGCAGCGTATTATGACGAACCCTTTGGTAATTCATCTGCTTTACCAACTTATTATTGTGCAAAGTTTGCCAAGGAAAATGGCGTCACACGATTATTAGCCGGCGATGGTGGGGACGAATTATTCGCAGGAAACGAGCGATATGCAAAGCAAAAGCTGTTTGAGTTTTATGGGTTTGTCCCGCCGGTATTAAGAAAAATTTTATTTGAAAAACCGTTTTCTTCTTTCAGTAAATTACAATCATTACCTCTGTTAAGTAAATTGCACAGTTATGTTCAGCAAGCCAATATACCACTGCCCGATCGCTTGGAAACATATAATTTTTTACACCGCCAAGCACTAGAAGAAATTTTTAATTCAACATTGCTTGATCAAGTGCAAAGCGATTATCCTGAATCATTATTGCGTGATTTATATCAACAACCGCAAGAAGCAAAATCATTGAATCGTATGATGTATTTGGATTGGCAGCGCACGTTGCATGACAATGACTTAATGAAAGTAAATAAAATGTGCGAAATGGGTGGTGTAGAAGTGGTATATCCTTTTTTGGATGACGCCGTCGTAAATTTCTCAACGCAAATTCCATCTCATTTGAAATTGAAAGGTCAAAACCTGCGTTGGTTTTACAAAGAAGCCATGAAAGGTTTTTTGCCAGATGCAGTGTTAACAAAATCAAAACATGGTTTTGGCTTACCGTTTGGGTTATGGATGCGCGCAAATCCAAAATTGCAATCCATGGCATACGATAGTGTGTTTGCGTTAAAGGAACGAGACTTTTTCGCTAAAGATTTTTTGGAGTCTGCGGTAGAAATGCATCGATCCGGTCATGCGGCTTATTATGGCGAACTGATCTGGGTATTGATGATGTTATCGCAATGGCTGCACGCACATGAACATTAATTTTCCCGAGAGCATATCCATAAATGAACTTGTAGGTTGGGAAGAGCGTCTTTTGCGAATCCCAACAACTAAAATGAAAAATATTATACGGTTAAAAAAATTAAAAAGCACAAGGAAAGCATTTTAAATTTAGCTCAGTACAAAATGGATAATATCAGATATTCGATATTGTTAAAAAAATTATTTTTAATAATTAGATTGGCAAATAAAAATGTGCGACGTGGTTTACGCTATTACTGCTTTGTTGGGATTCGCAAAAGGCGCTTTTCCCAACCTACGAATTATGATTTAGTAAACTCCCATTGATTGCATTATATTTGCTGTAATTATGTAAAACTTTGAGTAGTTTTCTTGATGACCGTTCGTTGATTTTAATGACATTAACATTACACCTAATCACTTTTCGCCATGATAAATATCGCAATCATTGATGATCATATTGCAACCAGACGAGGCATTCAGTCGATTATGCCGCGCAATATCAAGTTGGTTTACGAATCCGACAATATTGAAGATCTGATCAAGCATTACAAATCCACCGCGCCGGATGTGGTCGTGCTGGACATGAATTTAAAAACAACCCATGGAATCGATACGGTACATCAATTTATACAGAAATTACCGGATGCTAGAATATTGGTTTACAGCATGCTCGATGGCATTCCTGGGGTCAGCGCTTGTTACGATGCCAATGTAAAAGGATTTGTCTCGAAAAGCAGTCCCGTGGAATATTTGATTGAAGCAATCAAACAAATTGCCAGTACCGCAGAAAATTATTACGAGCCGGACATTAAGGAAGCATTGCTAGATTATCATTTTGATCTCAACCAACATGATCCACGAAATTTATTGACGAAATCGGAACTTGGGGTGTTTAAACATTTATCCTTAGGAAAAACCGTTTCTGAAACAGCCAAGCTGATGGGAATTACTGAAAAAACCGTTCATAACCGCTCTTACAAAATCACCAAAAGCTTGAGCATAAAACGACACCAATTTGCCGATTACGCGAGAAAATACAATATTATCTATTGACCTGCCACTACGACCCTAAAATGAAATGATTAATATCGCCATTATCGATGATCACGTTGCCCTGCAAATGGGTATTAAGTCATTTTTGCCGGACGACATACATTGCCCATTTAGTGCAACGTCACTTGAGAATTTTATTCATTACAATAACAAAAATGAAATCGATGTCATTATACTGGACTTGAATTTTTCTGATTTAAGTGGCATCACGGTGTTAAATACCATTTTAGATGATACACCACAAGCCCGCATTGTGGTCTATAGCATGCGGGATTCAATCGCAACAATTTGTAGTTGCTACGATGCTGGCGCTTACGGATTTATTTCAAAAGCAGCTGATACCGATCTACTCATCGATGCGATTCGGACAGTGAGCCAAAACGAATGTTATTTCCCACCTGGCGTGGATCAAGAAATTGCAGATTTTGCGTTTAAAATAAAAAACAATATTCCGCAATCAACATTAACAAAATCAGAACTGGAAACGTTTATTCAATTGGCATCGGGGTTAAGTCAGGAAGACATTGCGGCTAATTTTGGTATTTCCTTGAAGAGTGTGAAGAATCGAACGCTGCTCATAAAACATAAACTGGATATTCCGTTGAATCGGTTTACACAGGTTGCTGAGGATTTTAATTTGATTTGATTGTAACGACAGTTTTTGTCGGAATGCTCAAATAATTCGATTTTGTAAAAACGGGTTATTACAACAAAGAATTTTGAAAATCGATTATGGGTCTTTGAGTAAGGCAACACTCACTTTTTTACTCATCATTCAGTGCTGATAAAAAGACGGCGTAAGTTGTCAATATTGGTTAAAAAGCAGTTAATAGAATGATAAACATTCTATCATGTACCACTATAGGTAATTCTGTTACATGTTCAAACTATCATCAATTATATTGACATAAGCATGGTGGTAATATATCCTACTAAGTAGTAATCTATAGCCTATATGTTTGGAGGATTGATAATGCCAATGGTTAAAAAAAGTATCTCTGTGACAGATCACCAAGATAGTTGGATAAAATCACAAATAGCAACAGGTAACTTTGGCAATGAAAGTGAAGTTATCCGTGAATTAATCAGAGAACGCCAAATTAAAGAGCAAGAAACGCCTGCACAAATCGAGGCTATTCGTGCAAAACTCATACTTGCAGAACAAAGTGGTTTTACGAAACAAAGTGCCGAAGAAATTCTAAAAGAAATAAAAGATGGGCTACGCAAGAATGGGGAATTATAAACTTAGCGAAAATGCAAAAGCAGATTTAAAACGGATTTATCATAGAGGCGAAACATGGAGAGGCTCAAGCGGATAAATATTACGCTGCATTTATTATACGCTTTGAACAAATAGCCGAACAACCTAACTTATATCAAGCTGTCAATCATATCCGTGAAGGCTACAGGCGTAGTGTCTGCGGAGTTGATAGCATCTATTATATTGTCAATGGCGATACCGTCGAAATTATGAATATATTAGGACAGCAAGATATCTAATATCAAAAATATTATCAGGACAGCCACAATTTTTTACTATTAAATTTGCACTGGTGCGCTATTAAAGAGTTATCAGGACAAGTATGGGATGTTTGTTCATATATGTACTGATAATGCTGCATTATTACCCTTCTGTTATAAAACAAATCCAACTACATTTACCCAAATTGAAGAATTAACTTTCAATTTGGGTAAATAGTGCTAATATATTGATATCTTTCCGTAATTTTTGGAAGAAGTTGCTATGTTTACCCGACAATTAGGCACAAAAATACAAGATGCTTCCCAGATGTTTTACGCTGTTGCGGTAGTTGGACCTCGACAAAGCGGAAAAACGACACTGCTTCGCCATTTGTTTCCTGACTACCACTATTTAAATTTGGAAGATCCAGACACGTTAGAGAAACTCAAACTTGATCCTCGGGCGTTTCTCAGTGATAAAAAAAAGCAATACATCATTGATGAGGCGCAAGAATATCCCGACTTGTTTTCTTTTTTGCTCGGGATTATCGATCAAAATAAAATAAAAGGGCAGTTTATTCTTTCAGGATCACAGAATTTTACGTTGATGGAAAATATATCTCAGTCACTTGCCGGAAGAGTGGCTGTGTTAGAGTTGTTACCGTTGATGTTTGATGAGTTAAAAAGTTATGGATCTTTTGCAGAGGCGAACATTTGGAAGCTTGTCTTCCAGGGAAGTTATCCGGGCCCTAATTACGATGGGGTTGAAACTAGTCTTTGGTATAAAAGTTATCTACAAACCTATTTGCAACGAGATGTTCGTCAAGTGTTAAATGTCAGAGATCTGAGTCAGTTTCATTTGTTTTTGAAGCTTTGCGCGGGGAGACATGGGCAACTTTTGAATTTATCTGAACTGGGTTCAGAGTGTGGCATATCCCATACTACGGCAAAGCAATGGATCAATATTTTGGAAGCAAGCTATGTTTTGTTTCGATTGCAGCCGTATTATAAGAATTTTAATAAAAGGCTTGTGAAAACACCAAAGCTGTATTTTTTCGATTCAGGTCTTGTTTGTCATCTTCTAGGTATTGAATCAGGTGAACATGCCCAGCTTCATGTATCGAGAGGTGCTTTGTTTGAAGGCTATGTGGTATCTGAAATAGCAAAGCACTTTTATGCTCGCGCTAAGACACCCGAATTGTATTTCTGGAATCATCACAAGGGATTTGAAATTGATGTTCTACTTGAAAAACAAGGTATCCCAACAGCCATAGAAATTAAATCAAGTTCCACATTTTCAAGTGACTTCCTCACTCAGCTAAAGAAATGGGAAAAGTTAAGTGCTCAGAACAAAGTCACAAGTTATGTGATTTATTCTGGCACAGAATCTTTCGATATTCAGGACTATCATGTCCTGTCTTATAGAGCGCTGAGTAAATTAATTTAAAAACTATCTGAGAATGTAAATATTTTCCATTAACCCGCAGCAAGACTTATTCCGTGACTTGCAAAACATAACCCGATCCAGAGCATGTTGCACCTAGCCCGGATTGAGTGTAGGTAAGAGTTCCACCTGATTCGTAAATAATTTCTGCGGTTCCAGGGAATCCGCCCATGGTTTGCTCTGGCACAGAGATTTTATTTTTCCCATTTAACGCACCTGTAACGTCATCGGGATTTCCAAACGTTGCATGAATCGTGATGTTGAACCCACTATTGTTAGAGTTTTTCGCGACAATGAATCGATCGTCAATATCTGTGCTGCCACAATAAAAGCCATCCCATGTGCCGACAAATTTGTCCATGTCTTCAGCGCCAAATGGTTCTTCTTCGTTTTTTGCACAATTCGAGAGTAATATTGCTACACCAGTGGAGAGTAAAAGCGTTTTCAAATTTATTTTTGATTTCATAGTCGACTCCATTGTCGTATATTTTTTATTTTAAGATATGTAAGAAATCACCTAGCTAAAAGAAAAATCCGCGAATCTAATTTACGATTTTAACAACGCCAGCAATTTCCAGGGATAATAATTAATATGATACATAGTGCGAATGTCACTGGCCCATTTGGTATGCCAATCCATTACCTTGCCGTAAAATTCAATTTTTTCCAGACCATCCATGTTGAAAAAATGTTGGAAGCTATCCTGGCGCATGAGTAATGCGGGTGAAGAGGTTTTTTGGCTCTCATCATAAGTTGTTTTTAAAATGATGAGCGTGCCATTTCCTTTAATGCATAAATCGACTGCAACAATTTTGTCGTTATAAAGGTAATTAAAAACGAAGCCATCACCAGTTTCTGCAAAACGTTGTAACATTTCTGTGTAAAATAATCCTTGATCGTTTTCGGGGCTGATAGCGGTGCCGCCTTGTGATTTCCAGCCAGCGGATTCGAGTTTACCGTATTCAGCAATGCAATCTTTCATTTGATCCGGCTTGTCAAACGTTTTCAGTGTAGTAGTGACATCTTCCCGCTCCAGACGATTGCGTTGACGACGTAAATTCTGACGCAGGTTTTTGCCTCGATTAGCCCAGTATTCATCAAAGGTTTCATTAATGTTTACCCGTGCGGTATTGATGTAATCTAGCGTGCGAATATTGGTTTGATTTTTTGGTCTAGCTAAAAAACTGGTGTCTTGTTGTGTGATGCCAATGGATAATACAATTCCCGGCAATACATTGGCGAGTGAATTTAATAATGTATTGAGATCTGCGGTTGAGTCACACATCCAAGCACCGATCGGCGCTTGAGAGGGTTGATACGTTTCCCAAACGCCAAAGCGATTTTTATTCACAATTGTCATTGCGGTTGGATTGTCTTGATCGCCGCATAGCGCTAATAATGCATCGCCAGCGGGAAAATGACGTAAACAAGGGCCAATAAAGCGAGACTCAAGAATGGGTGATTTGGCGATTTTGTTATTTAAGGTATCCCAACTCTGTATAAATTTTTCAAACTGATTGATTGGGTATAATTCCCAATGATTAGTGCTATTCATGTTTGGTCCTACTGATCCAGGTTTTTTGTTGATTCGGTAATGGCTTCCAGCATCCAGCTTATTTCAGTTTTTCGTAACATTTGATGACAAGGAAATTGAAATATGTGTCGCGAATATTCGTCACTCACCGCGCAGGTATCCGCATTGACATTTTGCCACAAAAATTCACCGAAGCGGATGATTGGAATTCCTTTTTGTTTCAAAATGGGAAATAAGATTTCCGGATTGTTTACATACATTGGAACCACGTAGGGCACGACGCCTTCAGGTAAACTTTCGTGCAACGGACGCATACAATCTAAGGTAGCGAGTGCGTCTCGAATTTTAAGATAATTTTGGCGACGTTTGTCAGCAGAGAGTTTTTTTGGATGATGTTTGAAAACTTGATTGGAAACGATGGACATTTTTGTGTGAATCCAAGATGCTTCAAACGCGTACCCACCTTCTGATGCGCCTGGCCCAATTGTAGTATTGGCGTTTTGTGATTTTGATTTTAGCTGTTTCCAAAAGAAATCTTTAATGGCCAGCGGCAATTTTATTATCCAAGCAAAGCCTTTTAAGCGATTATAGGCAATAGCGCTTTCAAGAATATTGATTGCGGCCTTGAGTTGAAATGCCGCGGATGGCGGTGATAGTGTGATAGTACTAATATCTGTGTGATTGGAAACCAAACAACCACCATCATACACCGGAAAGAATTTCATTATGCTGCCAATGGCATAATCTCCAAAGCTGCCTAACGGTTGGCCATATGCTTCACCGAAAAACGCATGAGCACAATCTTCAAGTAATAATATGTTGTGTTTCTCGCAAACGTCTTTTAACTCAGGCATTATTTGAGGAAAACCAAAAAAATGGGTAGCCATTATCAATTTTGTATTTGGATTGATTTTGCTGAGAATATCATCAATATCAACGCTGGTATTCGGTTTAATACGATAAAATACAGGCGTGGCGCCAGACCATATGACCGGTTCAACCATTGAGCTACAATGGTATGCTGGAATTAAAACATCATTCCCTTTGCCAATTTTTGCGTGTTCCAAGGCTAGCGCGATTGCCATTCTTCCTGCAGTGACAAACTTGACAGACTTCGCATCGATAATTGACGGCGTCTGTTTTTGTTTGTGGGGAATAACATGGGACAAGCTCGATAAAATCGGATTAATCGGAATATTTGGTTTTGGAAATGGCTTCATTGTGTCATTGTTCGATGCATAGTTAAGTCGTTTGAATTTGGAACATTGGGGGTTGGAAATGGTTTTGCAAAGCAAATTTCGCCCCGAATTTTAAAAGGCGAAGTATATACTAATTATCCAAGTTTTGAGAAAATGCCGGCCGGTTTAAGCGGCCCTAACTCTCTGCGACTTGGGTTTGTATAATAAATGCACGAATAATTCAATTTATGGACGATGCCTTGGACAAAAAAATCCTCATGGTGGCATACCATTTTCCACCCGTTGGTAGTAGTAGTGGTGTGCATCGCACACTAAAATTTTCATCTTATTTACCAGAGTATGGTTGGCAGCCATTGGTTCTGACAGCAAACCCAAGAGCGTATGATGCGGTTTCCGATGCGCAATTGAATGATATTTCTCCCGATTGTGTGGTAGTGCGGGCAGCTGCATTTGATGCAGCAAGGCACTTTTCTATAAAAGGACGTTATCCTGGTTTTTTTGCTTTGCCAGACAAATGGGTGAGTTGGTGGCTTGGGGGAGTAATATCTGGATTAAAGCTTGTCCGCAAACATAAACCCCAAATTCTGTTTTCGACTTACCCCATTGCAACGGCACATCTAATCGGCTTAACCTTGCACAAACTGACGGGTATACCCTGGATAGCAGATTTTCGAGATTCAATGACGGAAGAAAGTTACCCCTCGGACAAGGCTAAACGAAAAGCCTATTTATGGATTGAAAGAAAAACGGTTGAGCATTGTGATAAAGCGCTGTTTACCACACCCAGTACTGTAAAGATGTATGCCGAGCGTTACCCGCATCTACCCGAAAATAAATGGCTAGAGATTGCCAATGGTTATGATGAAGACGCATTTACTCGAATAAAGGCAAAAGCCATCTTAAATGATAACTTTCAAGGCAAAACGCTAGTGCATAGTGGTTTGTTGTATCCATCGGAACGAGATCCACGACCGTTTTTTACGGCAATTGCCGCATTGAAAAAACAAGGTGAAATTAGTGCTGAGAGTCTGCGCGTCATATTACGTGGTACTCGACACGATGAATATTATGCACCTCTTATTAAGGATTTCGCTATTGACGATATTGTTTTGTTAGAACCGCCTGTAGCGTATGATGATGCGCTGGCAGAAATGATGGCAGTGGATGGTTTATTGCTTTTCCAAGCATCCAATTGTAATCATCAAGTCCCTGCAAAACTGTATGAGTATTTTCGTGCGCAAACACCAATTTTTGCGTTAACGGATCCTCAGGGTGATACTGCTCACATCATGCAGCGGGTCAACATTGGTAAAATTGTTCGATTAGACAATGCCAGTGATATTGAAGTCGGCTTAAAAGAATTTTTACCTTCACTGGACAAGGAAGACAATCAACATGGGAATTTGGATATCGTTTCTCAATTTTCCAGAAAATCACGTACAGAAGAATTAGTCGATGTGCTTGAATCAATCGTGACTCAATAATGCATGAATATTTGTTTGTCAGAATTTACGACTAACATCGGTAGAATTGCATTACAAACTAAATCATTTCTAAATAAAAGCTAAATGATATGTGTGGAATACACGGAATATTACAATTAAACGGACAACAGGATAATGTCACTGACATTATCAAGGCGATGGGAAACGTAACCCAACATCGCGGACCAGATGATGAAGGCATTTACGTTGGCAATGGCATCACCATTGGTCAGCGCCGATTGTCAATTATTGATTTAGAGACGGGTCATCAACCAATTTGTAATGAAGACGAAACGATTTGGTTAGCCTGCAATGGCGAAATATATAATTTTCAAGAACAGAGAGAAATATTAAAAAATAAAGGCCATAAATTTCGAACTGGCAGTGATTCAGAAGTCATCATTCATTTGTATGAAGAATATGGGGAAGATTGTTTACAGCACATCAGTGGGATGTTTGCTTTTGCTCTATGGGATGAAAAACAAAAAAAATTACTCCTGGCCAGAGATAGGCTGGGAATAAAACCCCTTTATGTATGTCGTGATGGCAATCGTTTTGTTTTTGCATCGGAAGCAAAATCCATACTGCAACTTCCTGGTTTCTCACCCCAATTAAATCACCAAGCGTTGCATCAATATCTTTCACTTGGTTATGTTCCCACGCCATTGTCATTATTTGAAGGTATTGACAAACTACCCGCAGCGAGTTTGACAATTATTCAAAATGGAACAATTACGACTAAGCCTTATTGGCAATTTCAAATTCAACCCGATGCCGCAAAATCGGAAAATGATTGGATTGAAGAGACGGTGGAAACACTAAAGCAATCGGTTCAATCGCAGATGGTGTCGGATGTCCCTCTGGGTGCATTTCTGAGTGGAGGGATTGATTCCAGTGCAATTGTGGCACTCATGTCTCAATTTAGTGATCGGCCAATTAAAACCTATTCTATTGGATTTGATACGGGAAAAGCGGGTAGTTTTTACAATGAATTGCCTTATGCAAAACAAGTTGCCGACTTGTTCAAAACGGATCACAAAGAAATTTTAGTGCGTCCCGATGTCATCGAGCTTTTGCCAAAACTTCTATGGCAAATGGATGAGCCAATGGCGGATGCAGCATTCATCACGACTTATTTAGTTGCAGAGTTTGCACGAAAAGATGTGACGGTAATTTTATCTGGCGCGGGCGGGGATGAATTATTTGGCGGGTATCGTCGATACCTGGGAGAGTACTATAGTAATGTGTATAACAAATTGCCCTCCGTATTACGGAAAAATTTGTTGGCGCCAATTGCCTCAAAATTACCCAGTGATCGTCACTCGGCACTATTGAATTTATCACGTTATGCTCGCAGTTTTATTTTATCCAGTGCATTACCACCCACGGAACGTTATCGAAATTATGTTCAAGTTTTTTCAGATGATGTCTTGTCAGATTTGATGAAAAATTATCCGTCAGACCGGTCTGATTTGTTTTTAGACGCGTTTTCTTCTGCTGATGCAGCGGGTGATTTAGATAAATTATTTCAAGTGGATTGTAAAACCCAATTGCCTGATGACATTTTAATGTTGACGGATAAAATGACAATGGCAACCTCATTGGAGTGTCGGGTACCATTGTTGGACGATAAGGTGATTGCGTTGGCAGCAAATATGCCGTCGGGTTTAAAAATTAAAGGACGAACCCTAAAATATATTTTAAAGAAATCCTTTTCCGGCACGCTACCTGATGACATTTTGTATCGCAAAAAAAGGGGTTTTGGCGCACCTATGGGATCCTGGCTAAAAAAAGAACTTTCTCCTTTAATGAAATCGATTTTGTCAGAGCAATCAATTAAAAGTAGAAATGTTTTTAATTGGCAACAAATTGAACAAACCATGCAAGCGCATGAAACAAATAAAGCAGATCACACCGATCATTTACAAGCCTTGTTAAACTTTGAAATTTGGGCACGAATGTATTTGGATGGCGTGTCCCCGACGGATTTAACTGATCAATTAAAGCAAGAGTTAAATTAGTGAAAATACTTTACGTTTGTCATCGTTTTCCATTTCCACCCAAGCGCGGTGGAAAAATTCGACCTTTTAACATGATTAAACACTTGAGTGAAAATCATGAAGTCACTGTTGCCTCTTTAGTTCGAAGTGATGACGAAGCGCAGGAAGGGCAGGGGCTAAAGGATTTTTGCCATCAGTTTCACATGGAAAAAATAAACAAATGGCCTGGTAATATCCGCATGGTTTCCAAATTATTCAGTATTGAGCCATCGTCAATGGGATATTTCTATTCGCCTAAGCTTGAAAAAGACATACAAAATGAAATTAAACAAAACGCCTATGATTTGATATTTGTGCATTGTTCTTCTGTCGCGCAATATGTGGAAAATATCGCAGACATTCCAAAGATTTTGGATTTTGGCGATATGGATTCACAAAAATGGCTGGAATATTCTCGGGTTCGCACGTTTCCCCTCACACTGGGATATTGGTTAGAGGGAAATAAAATGCTGATCGCAGAAAAAAAGCTAGCGAAAAAATTTGACTATTGTTCTTGTACGACTAAAGCTGAAAAACAAACATTAGATGAATACGGTGTGACAGATAAAACATTTTGGTTTCCTAACGGTGTTGATTATGAATTTTTCAAACCCGATGATATAGATTATGTGCCCAATAGTGTCTGCTTTATTGGCCGCATGGATTATTATCCTAACCAAGAATGTATGTTTGATTTTTGTGAAAACATTTTGCCATTGTTGAAAGAAAAAAACCCAGATATTACATTAACTATAATTGGTGCCAATCCTTCACCAAAAGTGAAAGATTTGGGAAATATTTCTGGCGTGACTGTGACAGGATCTGTTGATGATGTTAGACCCTATGTTTTGAAATCTGCAGTGAATGTTGCACCTCTTAATATTGCAAGAGGTACGCAAAATAAAATCTTAGAATCCATGGCAATGGGTGTGCCGGTAGTTGCTAGTGTTGCTGCTGCTGGGGGTATTGATGCAGAACCGGGTGAACATTTTCTCATGGCGCAATCTCCACAAGAATATGCAGATGCAATTGTGCGTTTACTGGATCCCAGCGAACGAGAAAAATTTTCTAAAGCGGGAAGGGAAAGAATTGTGTCGCATCATGATTGGGACAATTCCATGAAGCGATTAGATACGTTAATAGAAAAATGTATGGGTTTGAGTAAAAAAGACGAATTACAAAAGTCTCTAGTGTAAAATAAATTGTTAATCAGTGTCGTTCTTTTTGGACAAAGTTGCTTGATTTAACAAATGTTAATATGCAGCGAAAGGATAGCTTATGAAAATTAGTATTTTTGGTCTTGGATATGTTGGTGCAGTCTCCTTGGGTTGTTTGGCTCGCGATGGCCATGAGGTTATAGGCGTGGATATCGATGAAACTAAACTTGACCTCATTCGAAATGGGCAAACACCGATTGTTGAAGAAGGCATGCAGGACTTAATGCGAAATGCCAAGGAAAGTGGTCGAGTGACTGCTACCAATAATGCCATTGATGGTGTGAAAAATTCGGCGTTATCGTTTATTTGTGTGGGAACGCCATCTGCAAAAAATGGTGATCATGATCTAACAGCATTAAAGCGCTTATCAGAACAATTGGGCCTGGCGATTAAAGATAAAAGTGATTTTCATGTGTTTATCGTGCGTTCCACCATATCACCCGGAACCATTGAGGATGTAGTAAGGCCAATCATAGAAGAGCATTCCGGGAAAAAAATGGGCGAGGGTTTTGGTTTGGGATTTCAGCCAGAATTTTTGCGGGAGGGGACTTCTATTAAAGATTATGATCACCCTCCTTACACGGTTGTTGGAACCGACTCGGATAGAAGTAGCAATATGATTAAAGACTTATTTGGTCATTTGCCCTGTGAATTTATTTCCACCTCGATTCGGTCGGCGGAAATGTTAAAGTTTTGCTGCAACGTATTTCATGCGTTAAAAATTACCTTTGCAAATGAAGTCGCCCGTATTTCGCAAGCCGTTGGTGTGGATTCTCATGAGGTGATGCAATTGGTATGTGAGGATAAGCGTTTGAATATTTCAACTGCTTATATGCGTCCTGGTTTTGCATTTGGTGGCTCATGTTTACCAAAAGATTTACGTGCCATGGTTAGAATGGCGCAAAATAATGATATTGATATTCCCATGTTATCAAATGTATTGCCAAGTAATCGTGTTCATATAGATCACGCTGTGGATTTTGTTTTAAACCATGGTAGCAAATCGGTTGGAATGATAGGGTTGAGTTTTAAAAGTGGAACTGATGATTTGCGAGAAAGTCCTTTAGTGACGTTAGCCGAGCGATTTATCGGGAAAGGGCTCGATTTAAAGATTTATGATCCGGAAGTTAATTTGGCTCGACTCATTGGTGCAAACAAGAGATACATTGAAGAAAGTATTCCACATATTTCCTCGTTAATGCGCGATAACTGTGAAGAAATAATAGAAAATTCAGACATTCTAATTGTCGGATTAAGTGATAAGCCGCTGTTAGAAATGCTTCATGCGAAATGCAGAGCTGATCATTACGTTATTGACCTAGTCGGAATGTCTGATGGGGATACATTAAAAGGAACTTATCAAGGCATTTGTTGGTAAGAAGGAAATTTTATAGATTCTTGCCAGAGTATAACAATGAAAATATTACACATTCTTGATCATTCTATCCCGCTGCATAGTGGTTATTCGTTTCGAACAAAAGCAATACTGGAACAGCAAAATAAGTTGGGTTGGGATACCGTGCATCTAACCAGTACTAAACATTATGGTGCTGACGTATTAGAGGAGACAGTTGATGGATTCAAATTCTATCGAACGCCAGATGAATCAACAGTATTGTCAAAAATTCCTGTATTAAATCAATATGCAGTTGTTAAAGATCTTAAAAAGCGATTGTTGGAATTGGTTGAAAAAGAAAAGCCCGATATTTTACATGCTCATTCGCCGTGTTTAAATGGCTTGGCTGCAATGTCGGTTGCTAAACAAAAAAAATTGCCACTTGTTTATGAAATGAGAGCATCCTGGGAAGACGCAGCGGTGAATCATGGTACAACCACTGAAGGCAGTTTGCGGTATCGCTTTTCCCGTGCGCTCGAAACACACGTGTTAAAAAATGTGAATGCCATTACAACCATTTGTGAAGGTTTGAAAAAAGATATCAGTTCCCGGGGTATTGATAGAGCAGACATTACTGTTGTTCCAAACTCAATAAACTTAGAAAAATTTTCACGTTTAACAGAAAAGAATCAAGTCTTATTGAAAAAGCTGAATTTGGAAAATTGCCATGTTTTGGGATTTCTGGGATCATTTTATGGATACGAGGGAATTGATTTAATCATTCGCGCTTTGCCTAAAATAGTAGAATCAAATCCTGATGTAAAAGTATTATTAGTTGGCGGCGGACTGCAGGAAGACGCACTTAAGCAACTGGCTGTGGATTTAAACGTTGTTGATTCGGTTATTTTTACTGGGCGTGTTTCGCATGATGAGGTATCTGCGTATTATAGTTTGGTAGATATTTTAGTTTACCCGCGTTTATCCATTCGATTGACAGAGACTGTCACACCTCTTAAACCACTTGAAGCCATGGCGCAAGGAAGGCTTGTTGTTGCATCCGATATTGGTGGTCACCGTGAGATGATAGAGCACGGTCGAACAGGATATTTGTTTCCTGCGGAAGATGCAGATGCATTGTCTGCATTAATTGTGAAGCTTCTGGCAAATCGGTCTGAATGGGGCACTGTCATCGATGCAGGATATGATTACGTGCGTAATGAACGGAATTGGATGCAATCGGTAAAGAATTATATGCCCGTTTATGAAAAATTATTGCCAAATAGTCGTTCCCAGGCTGTTATTTAGTTTTTTATTCCCACCATATTAACAAAAGGAGAAATCTAGGTGGCTAAGAATAGCTTGTTAAGTCGAGCAGTGAATCGTTTTGAATACACTCTCCTCTTAAAAGAAAAAAGTCTGATACAAAATTGGAGAACCATGGTTGATACGTCAGCGGAAAAGCAAATTGTTTTTGTCGCAGGCGTACAACGATCTGGTACAAATATGACAATGGATGTGTTGGAAAGATGTTTTGATACTGACTTATATCATGAGCGCGATGATAGAGCGTTTGATAAATATGAAATGCGCCCTTATTCGGTTATTCGTTCGTTAATTGAAAAGTCAAAAGCGTCCTGTGTTGTTTTTAAAGCACTGTGTGAGCTGCAATACGCCACAAAACTACTGGAGGAGTTTGCTCCCGCGAAAATGATGTGGGTATACCGCGATTATCACGATGTGGTAAATTCTCACTTGGTTTTGTGGACTGGTATGCCGGATAGCTTAAAAAAAATTGTTAACGATAGAGATAGTGCAGGATGGCGTGGTAGAGATATATCCGATGAATTGCATGCACTAATTAAAGAATATTATTATGATGATATCAGCAATGCCAGTGCCTGCGCATTATTTTGGTATTTTAGAAACAAGTTATTTTTTGAACAAAAGCTAGAAGATGATGATAGAGTTATGTTGATAAGTTATAACTCAATGGTCACAGAGCCACAAAAATATTTTTCAAAAATGTTTGAGTTTCTCGGTTTGGATTATACATCGAGGGTTTCTAAAAAGGTCTTTTCCAGCTCGGTAAGGAAAAAACAAGCACCAGAAATTGACCCAAAAATTTCAGCGTTGTGTGATTCAATGATGAAACAATTAGACGATCTTTCACGAATATGATGAGCTTGTTTTAGAGTCATTTTATCTGAATGAAAAAAAGCACTTTTAGAAAAAACATCGAATTAATTTAAAAAATTAGGAATAGGATACGTCTATGGACACATCTATGGATTTGCAGCAGTATAGAGCCAGTGATGCTGAGCAAAATAGAACGAAAGATTTAATGCGACTCATTCGGCTTATGGAAAATAGTCAAAACGCGTTAGATATTGGTGCAAGAGATGGTTACTTTTCAAAACTGATGTTAGAAAGTTTCTCTAACGTAACGGCGCTAGATTTAGAAAAGCCAAATATCCCGGACGAGAACATCGAATGTGTGAAGGGTGATATTACTGATTTACAGTATGATGATAATTCATTTGATTTAATTTTTTGTGCAGAAGTGTTGGAACATATTCCAACTCAGTTACTAGAAAAAGCCTGCGCTGAATTGAGTCGTGCATCGAGACGGTATTTACTGATTGGTGTTCCGTACAAACAAGATATTCGATTGAATAGGACCACTTGTTATAGTTGTGGAAAACTGAATCCACCCTGGGGGCATGTGAATAGTTTTGATGAAAATAGACTAAAACAATTGTTTTCCTCTTATACTGTTAAAGAAATGTCATTTGTCGGTGAGTCAACCAAGCAAACCAATTTCGTATCTGCCGCGTTAATGAATTTAGCTGGAAATCCTTATGGCACATACGAACAGGAAGAGCCTTGTGTTCATTGCAATGAAAAGCTAAAAAAACCGCCTGCCAGAAATTTAATACAAAAAGTGTTTACTAAATTGGCTTTTATTGGCATGAGTATTCAAAAGCCATTTATTTCGCCGCATGGAAATTGGATTCACATCTTGTTAGAAAAGAAAAGCTCGGATTCATAGTTTTATTAAAATCACTCATCTACGTTATCTCATCGCTAATGAGACTTTTTAATTTTACTAAAAACAAACTCAACAATCGTTCGTTCTGCACTTGATGGTTTTTTGCATAAAATCCATAAGATGAGCGCTGATAGAGAAAAGGTAATAGCGCCGACGACAGCATCAATCAATAGCGATAAAAAATGGTTTTCTATTTGAAAAACATCTAAACCTTGAATTGCAATCCCCATACAAATGCTTGCTATGCAAGTGCGCCAGGAAATCGAAATAATCGTTGATATTGGTATTCCTGTAATGCGTATCAGAATGTAAAAAATAGTCGCGGTAAATACGAGAATGAATGCGACGCGTGTCATCGCGACGCCTTCTACACCACCTTGTTCGGCTGCAAAAAACAATGCGGGTGTAATAAGGATGACATTAATCCAGCCGAGTAACGCGAGCATCTTTTCTTTTTTAAATACAATGAGCAGATTCGTCACAATACTAATGATCGCGGCGGCAGCACCTAGGACTGCCAGCCACTTTATGAACGGAATGGCTTCAATCCATTTTTCACCAAGTAATACATGTACCAAGTCTTCTGCGACTAGACCCACGCCATAGGCTGCAGGAATTGAAAATAAAAGTACGAAGGAAAGAACATTAACAAATGCAGCGTTGATTCGCTCTGGTTCCTTTGCGAGCTGAGCGTATCCAGGTAATAGAGCGCGAGATAGGGGCATGATAACTTCGGTTGTTGGCATGGCAGAAATTTCGGAAGAGACGGAATAGGTTCCCATCGTCGCAGTGTCAAAATTTCCACCGATAACAATCTCGTCAATTTTTCTATTGGCAAACTGACCGATGTTAATAGCAAGCATCCATTGCGAAAAACCCCAGAGTTCTTTGCCTTTTGAGAATGAAAACTTTGGTCTGTAAGGGTGTAATAAATAACTATAAACAACGCCAAAAAGTTTACCACAGACAATTCCTGCTATTAGCGCCCAATAGCTTTCTAAAGTGAACGCAAGTGTTAATGTGATGACAAATGTGGATATTTTTTTTATGACTTCAAATTTAAAGTCCTTTGAAAATTGTAGTTTTTTTCTAAATTCAACAACACCGATGTTTTCGAATCCGCCCAATAATATTCCCGCTGCCAATATTTGAATCACCAATACCACACGTTCATCGTCAAAATAATCTGCAACATATTCTGCCGAGAGAAATAGTACGCTGGCGACAAAAATTGCCTGGAGCAGTCGGAATGTCCATGCGGTATTAAAATGTTTGTCAGTTGTGTCAGTGGTTCTGAGCAGGGCAGCTTCTACACCAACGGCAGTAATGGTTTCCATTAATCCTACGACCAACATGCCCATTGCAACAACACCAAAGTCATCGGGTGTTAATAAGCGAGCCAATATTAATGTGCTAATCAGGCCGATTCCACGAATACTCCAACGCATGACAATCATCCAAATGGATCCTTTAATCATACGTTCTTTGAGGGAAGGTGCTTTTACTGAACTGTCTTGATTTTCCACTTATTTTTCTCTGTTCATAGAGTTACGTGTGCCATTGAGCGATGAGTATAGTTAAAATCCTAGCAAAATCTTTTTCAGACAAGATTCCTAATGCAGAAGCGGAAATAGTCTCATAAATTACAGAAAAACGTTGTGTCAATCATCTAGATTAATGCGATATTCTAAAATGTTGCTATCGTACAACACATAAATTTCGTTATTGAGAGCAAATTGGTATCCAATTTGTAGGGTGTCTAATTATAGTTAATTAATGCTTTTATTATCAATTGGTTAATGTAATATAATTAATGCATTTTTTTTGGCACAATATGTGATTAAAGTGATTTGATGATAGAAATTATTCAATAGTAAGTCTAATAAAAATTAAGATAGTGTGATATGTGAGCGATCTCACGTGACTTCTGTTCTAAAACTCTCAAACCAAAAGCCATTTGCTGTCGATAAGCATAATGGGAATTCATTGAAAGTGATGGACGAATGATCAGCGCAAAGAAAAATACAAAAATAGTCAATTTTAGGTGAAGCATGATTAAGCTAATACAGAGTGTTTTGACAGTAATATCAATTGGGTTCATTGGAGTCTCTTATTCAGGACTTTCGTTTGCTGCCAAAACAGCACAATACGCCAATGTAAATTACGATGTGGTTTACGTCCGATGTCCACGTGGTCTTGAGCCTGTTAATTGGAAGGGCTCGGAAGATGTATTAAATTGGAACGGTGTAAACGATATGTGGTTATCTGCATCGAACAATATATATCATCAACCCGGTTGTGACCTCGTATTGCATCATTCCGACCCTGCTTATGGTGGCGGTTTGGCAATGGGCGATATTGGTCGTGAAGAAGTCTTGGTCAATTGTGACGAGACTGATAACTCAACACCAAGCTGTTCTATCTCCGATCCCAATGTGTCACTGGATGCTAAGACAATTGTCTATACCAAATTCACCGATACGCGAACGTTTATGGATGGCGTCGGGCTTTATGGTAACGGTGGGTGGGGACCCATCGCAAATCATATGCAAGCCTATGTGCGACTTTTTCCAGATGGAAGTTCAGGTTATGGTAAAAGAGTGGATAGTCAATTAATACCTTATGCAGCACCTGCATTAGTTTTCAAATTTGATCTTGTGACAAAAACAGAAACCCAAGTATCGCCCGATGCAAAAATGTTTGGTGGACGCGCATTTCCAGGCAAAGACCCAGACTGGGCAAGTAACATACCTGTGATGGATACAGGTCCATTTTTTATGCATGATGGTCGAATTGGTTTTACCAGTAACCGCGAAAGTGGATTTTATCGCTTTCAACTTTTTGTTATGGATGATAATGGGCAAAACATGGATGTGCTGAGTCATCGTGCGATGAATCAACAATTGCATCCCTTCGTGTTAAAAGATGGCAGAATTTCTTATACCAGTTTCGATCCTATGTTACAAAAAGTGGGAAATAATCAATATTCACTTTTTAATATTAATCCTGACGGTAGTTTTCCATTTATTTTGGCTGGCAAACACGATTCAACTAATGTGTCTTACCATTATGCGACGCAATTGTCTGACGGTGCAATTGTAACGACACTTTATTACAACCATAACAACGGTGGCATGGGAAGTTTAATTCGTTTTCCAATTGATCCTCCAGGAGCTGATTTCGAAAATAAAGTTTATCCAGCAGGATGGAGAATGGGAAATTCAACCTCACGTTTTACGCGAGTGGGTCAGTTTGATTTAACACCTGATGCCCTTAAAGGAGATTCTCCTCAAAAAGCTTACAAAGATTCAAGTGATTATTGGAATCATCCCAGCCGAAGTGTGAATGGGAGAGAAAAGATTATTTCTGGTCAGAAAGTTTATCCTGATAAAGCCTTAGTTACCATGACCGGTCGTTTTACGCATCCAGCCGCAGCGCCAGACAATGACATGTTAGTAACGTATACCATTGGTTCATCGTCAGTAATGGGTGGTTATAGCGGAACCTTAGACGAAGTCATGGAAACCGTTGGTAAAGACGGTGGTGTTTGGTTGATTCCTTTAGAACCCAATAGCACCCGCCAAGTTAGTCACATCGCAGATGACGGGAAAATCATAGTCGATTTTCCTGAGTATCATGAAATTTATCCCCGCGCTCTTGTGTCTTATGACCGTATATATGGTGTTACCCGACCTGGATTGAAAGCGGATGGCAGTGAGACAGACTTTATTAAAGTGAAAGCAAATGTCGGTAAACAAGATTCCAGGATTTTAGCTGGTTCACCTTACGGATTGTCTGGCGCATCTTCGATGTATGATCGGGAAACTCGGGCAGCAAATGGAACGCCTTGGAATATGCTAGATGGTGGTGGTGTTATGTCTGGCAGAACTTACCTGAATTTAGGCGCTAGTGGAGCGGAGCTCGCCATATTTGATAATAGTGAAGTTTATGGAGTTCGAGTCACCATGCCCGTTGCTGGAATACCAGGGGGTTATGGTGGTTCAGTTGATGGTTGGGCTGGCGCACAAAGACATCATTTACGGATTTTAGGTGAATTTCCAGTTCGAAAATCCGATGGTACTTTGCTTGATTCCCAAGGTAATCCGGACACGAGTTTTGTGGTAAAACTCCCAGCAAACACGCCATTTTTATTTCAATCTTTAGATAAATATGGCATGGCCTTAGATATCGAGACAACGTCACGTTCTGTCGTTCGTGGTGAACGGCAATTGTGTATTGGATGTCATGTGCACACAAGAGAAGGGATGGACCCAGTCGCATCTGTTGCAGTGCAGGATCAGAACGCTGCATATGGTGATTTTAGTGGAACAAGTGCACCTTTATTTGAAGGATTTGATACAAATGGAAATCCGACAGTCAATACTGCGAAAGCGATTTATAACGAATCGGTTGCACCTGGCGTATCCCATCGTCGGACATTTGCAGCGGATTGGAACAACGGAGTATCTCAGATAATTCAAAACCGTTGCTCTGCTTGTCATGCAGAAGGAAAGTCCGCACAGCAAGCAACGGGTTTGCGATTAGATGGCGACGAGAGAACCTATGATCTGCTATTAAAAAATAAATACACACGAGAAGACGGTGTAAAAATTACAGATTCGACAAAACCCGGCGATGGTTTAAATGATGTGATTAACGAAGTTGCCGGTACAGATCGCATAACAAAACGATATTCTTGCTGCACAGACTCACGCTGGGTGTCCTTTAATAGTGCACGTTCCAGTATGTTGATATGGGCGTTATATGGAGAAAGACTGGATGGTAGAAATCCAGAAACAGGCATGCCATGGGGAGCAGCAGGGGAAGTCGTGCCTTCAGATAAGCAAGGTCTGACTGGTGTTCCGGTGGATTCGGATGGCAGAGATCATCCAGAAGTTTGGCCGAAGGTCGCTGAGCATCTTTCATATGTTTCAGATATGTCTGAAAGTGAAAAGCGTTTGCTAGCAAGATGGATCGATATTGGCTCTCCAAAATTAAATGTGCACGATGATATGACTAAGCCAGTTATCACCGTCACGCCAATATCTGTTGATGGCACAGTTAGTACCATACTTGTGGGTTTGTGGGATGATTCCAAGTTGGATTATTCTAGTTTTAAAGCAACCTATAATGGGTCAAATATCGCACCATCTTTATCTGAAGGTCAGGAAGTTGTTTCACTGACATTACCCTCGCCAATTTCTACAGCAAATGCCAATTCGGTTGATTTGTTTTTGGAAATATGGGACTCGCCAAATCGAGATCATAGTTTGGTTAAGCCTGGAGCTGTTGCAAAAAATCGATCACGGTTAAGTTTAACCGGTAAAGGAATATTGAGAATGGTTAATGAAAATTGCGATGATTGTACTCCACTTGCACGTCCAAGTGCGCCAAGTGGACTTATGTTGAAAGTGGTCAATTGATGGATGGCTTTCCGTGCAGTAATAAACGCGATTTAACTATTTTCTGTTGAAAAAATTATATTTTTTGAATAGTGCCGATCGAGATATGACTATTTTACATTTAGAGTCAATTGTCTTTGAGTGTTATCAATGTGAGTGATTTAACATACAACTTTTATCGTATCCGTTAACATAAATTATGAAGCTTAAAGAGATTTGTTTGGTTGTGTTTAGCTTTCTCATACTTTTTGAGAAAGCAAATGGTGCGACTTTTACTGAACGTTGTTCGGATCCCAATGTTGTTTTTTGTTTTGGATTTGATGATTTGGCTGTTACCGAAAAAGGATTTTATAAAGCACATGAGCCCGAAAAATGTTCGGATGGTGTTTGTAAATCAATAGATGAACAGGTGAAAGTGAGTGGTGTTGGTTCTTTACGAATGGAGATTCCGTCAAATACTTATGCGAATACATCAGGTGGTTGGCGATCAAATTTTTCTGATGATTACAGTATACAATTTGGCGAAGGTGAAGCGTTTTATGTGCAATGGCGACAAAGGTTTTCTTCTTCCATGATTAATACGGTTTACAAAAATTCCGCCGGCGCAGGTGGTTGGAAAACAGTAATTATTGGAGAAGGCGATAGGTCCGGTTATAACGCAGGTTCTTGCACAAAGCTTGAGGTCGTAATAAATAATTATGCCTATCGAGGTTTTCCTCGCGGTTATGCCGGATGCGGTTCTTGGCGTAACTTTGATACCCGATACGGCTCATTTGATTTCAAGTTGCAAAATATGGTTGATAATGGTGCTGAAGCTGGTGCATTTCAATATTGTTTATACAGTACCGCAACAAAAAATGCAGAAAGACCTGTTCCTGGTTGCTTTCCTTTTGTCGCCGACAATTGGATGACATTTCAAGTGAAAATAAAAGTTGGAAATTGGAGTGCTGCTAATAGTGAAATTGAAATTTGGGCTGGCATACAGGGGCAGTCCTCTGTGCACATTATCAAACGTACGGATATGATAATAGACCAACAAAGTGCAAATTCAAAATATGGAAAAGTTTGGTTTTTACCGTACAACACATCAAAAGATCCAAGTTTTTCACATGAGGTTGGATATACCTGGTATGACGATTTAATTGTATCGAAATCTAAAATTGCAGATCCCACCGATCAAATCAATTTTGTTACACCGTCAACACCTAAAAATGTTGTTTTAAAGCGTTTAGTAAATTAATGCCATGCTGGAAAACTGGATAGTAATCTGCCTGGTTAAGAGGAAGTAGTAATATGTTTATGCGAAAATCGAAAGTGAAAGTTAATCAATTGTGGCAACTGATATTAGGATTCGTATTGATTAATTTTTCAGTATTCATGCCCTTATTCAGCGCAAATGCCAGTGTACTAAGCGACACAGCAGCCTCGATGAGTCCGGGAGAATGGAAGTTACTTGATGCCCCCATTCCAAAAGGATATTTTATTACAGAAAGTACAACCAGCCAGCCTCCGGCGTCACAATCATTAGCGCAAATTGATACGGGGTATTGGGATCCGCCAAGCAAACGCGTTTATTTTATTGGTGCCGGTCACGGTATGATTCCGTTGTTCGCCCAATATGATGAGGCTACCAATAGTTGGTTAAGTGGTTCGTTAGAGGGCTTTGGTGGGCATACACATGGTTATGACCACAATGCGCTTGATATTGTTAATCGAAAGTTATTCAGAGCCAAGTATAATTCTACTCGTTCTTTTATTTATGATTTAGATACCCAAGCATGGAGTGAAAATTTTAATCCAACCTTACCCAAATATCTTGGGATAATTAATGCCTTTGAATACTTTCCCGAAGTGAATGGGTTACTGTTGTTAGATTACAGACAAGAGAAAGTGAGAATGCTGAAGCATGGTTCCACGCAATGGGAAACCATATTAGAAAATACCGGTATAAATGGTTATCAATCAATGATGGAATATAACCCTGTGCATCATATTATGTATTTGGGTGGGGGTTATAATGATGGGACAGGTGCGTATACACTTAAAAATTTGTTTGTCCTAGATAAGGATTTCAATTTAAAAGAAGTCGCGTCGTCACCAAGAGGTTTTGTACTTTCCTATTCTAATGATAAGGGAAGCACCAATACAGTTGATCCTGTCACAGGAAACTTGTTGATTTTTGCAAATGATGGGAATTTATATGAATACCATTATGATAAAAATGTTTGGTCGACTAAACCTGCAAATTATCCACCCATAATGGCAGAGGGAAGATACCCTGCATTGGCTTCTGTGAGTATTAGAATTGATACCTATGGTGTCATTATGATTATTAAAACAAGAGGTGAGTCCTTGTCTGAAGCTTGGTTGTACAAGCATTCCCCGTCTGAAATTGTTCCACCACCCACTCAGCCGAAAAATTTATCGATTAAAAAAGTTGGCTTGTAGAGAATAAAAATTGAATAGTGCGCTAATTGAATAAACCGGATTTGTAGCGCACATTCAAATGACAATTACAGTTGCAAGGCAAATCAAGATGTTTATTTCGGAATCTTAACTTTATTAAATTTCATACAATAACCAATTAGAAACCTAATAACTATCAGTCTCTATCCTCATTTATTTCTGAGTTTTTTTGAACCTTTTCCCCTGCTAGGATTAGCTGTAATATAGCGTCCAAATTTTATTGCCAATTCATTTGGCTTTGATGCATTATTTTGCAGCCATAAATTTAGATATGATCAATATTTGTGAATATTTAGATTAGAGTCACTATTTCACCGACTATTTCACTTAATGGAGTACTATCTAATGAAACGATCGATAGAAGCGGCTACTTCGACTAATTATGACATGGTCATTATCGGCGGTGGCATATTTGGCGTGTGTGCCGCATGGGATGCCGTTTTAAGAGGTTATAAAGTTGCCATCATTGAGCGCAATGATTGGGGTGGTGGGGCGTCTGCAAATTGTTTCAAAATGGTGCATGGTGGCATTCGTTACATTCAACACGGTGATATCGTGCGTTTAAGAGGTTCTTGTGCTGAGCGAAGTGCGTTTCTTCGCGTTGCACCTCATTTAGTTGAGCCGTTACCAATCGTCATTCCAACCTACGGCCATGGTATGAAAGGCAAAGAAGTATTGGCCGCGGGAATGTATGCCTATGATTTATTGACCTTGGATAGAAATCGTGGCATTCCCGATGATGAGCGAAAAATTAAGTGGTCTAAGCTAATTGGTCGCGATGATTTAATGGAACAATTTCCTGGTTTGGATAGCAATGGACTGACAGGTGGCGCCTTGTTTTGTGATGGGCAAATGTATAGTCCACCCAGATTAGTATTGGCGTTTTTGCGTAGCGCAGTTGATGCGGGTGTTTGTGCATTGAATTATGCGGAAGCAGTTGGATTAACAATGTCAGATAAGCAAGTGACGGGAGTCGAAGTAAAAGACAATTTAAGTGGTGACAAATTTACAATTAATGCACGCTGTGTCATAAATTCTGCTGGCCCATGGTCAGAAGGCATATTGGAAAAATCGTTAAACTTAAAACTAAATCCGGTTGGTGTATTTTCGCGAGACGCTTGTTTTATTATTAAAAAACAACATGTGAAGAATTTTGCACTTGCCTTACAAGGTCAAACCAGTGATCCGGATGCATTGCTCAGCCGGCCAGCACGTCATTTATTCATTGTACCTTGGCGTGATGTCAATTTAGTTGGCGTGTGGCATGTGGTATTTAAAGAAAAACCAGATGAATATAAAATGGAAGAAAAAGAATTACAAACCTTCATTGATGAAGTGAACTGGTCCTGTCCATCATTAGAGCTTAGTATGGATGATGTCACGATGTGGAATGCGGGTTTGGTACCATTTGGTGATAATGATCCAGAAGCAACAAATTTGAGTTATGGAAAACGTTCAAGACTCATTGATCATAAAACGGAACATGGCATATCGGGATTGGTGAGTTTAGTCGGAATACGATATACCATGGGGCGTGGCGATGCGCAAAAAGCGGTGAATCTTGCTGAGCAGCAGTTAGGAGAAAATCGATCACAACCCAAAACAGATTGGTTGCCAGTTTATGGTGGTGACTTTACGAGTTTTGAAACCCTACAAAAAGATATTCAACAAAAATTGGATTTGCCAAAAGATGATTCATTGTTAATAAAATCCGTTGCACACAATTATGGTTCTAAATACACTGAGCTTCAAAGTTATCAACAAAGATACACGGGTGTAATTTCAAATTCAGCGGTATTAAAAGCAGAAGTGGCACACGCGATTAAAGAAGAAATGGCTTATACCTTGTCAGATGTTGTGTTTAGACGAACTGATTTAGCAACAGCAGCACACCCTGGTGAAGCAGCTTTAATAGAATGTGCGGAGATTATGGCAAAAGAATTGGGCTGGGATGAAAATAAAAATCAGCAAGAATTAATCAATACGAATGCAGCGTTAGCATTTCAAACAAAAGGTTCATAAGGGAGAAAAAATGCGAGTATTAATTACCGGTGGTACAGGGTTTATTGGGTCACGATTGGTGAGACGTTGCTTGGATCGGGGTGACACAGTGCGCGTATTTGGGCAAGTAAATACGCCAGCAGAGAAGGAAAATAAAAAATCCTTAGAAGACTCTGGGGCGGAATTTATTATCGGTTCTGTCACTGATAAAGAAGACGTCAAGAAGGCAGTGACGGATGTTGATTTGATTTTTCACTTGGCAGCGGCACAACACGAGGCAAACGTGCCTGATCAACATTTTCGCGATGTCAATGTGGAAGGAACTCGTAACATCGCAGAAGCAGCAGTGGATGCAGGTGTTAAACGCTTGGTGCATGGTTCAACCATCGGTGTATATGGCGATGCGTCTGAAGGAAGGGTCAATGAAGAATCTGCAACAAACCCAGCAAATATTTACGGCGAAACAAAAAAAGAAGGTGAGCAAGTTGCGTTAAGCTTTAATGATAAAATGCCGGTTGTGGTGGTTCGGATTCCAGAGACTTATGGGCCAGGTGATCGCCGCTTATTAAAGCTTTTTAAGATGGTGAATAATGGAAAGTTCTTTAACATTGGTGGTGGTTTAAATAAACACCACGTCATGTATGTGGACGATTTAATTGACGGATTTTTTGCCGCTGCTGAACATGAAAATGCGCCGGATCAAATCTTTTTGCTTGCGGGTAATGATGTTTTAACCACAAATGAAATGATTGCTGCTGTTGCAAAATCAGTTGGTCAAGATGCGCCGAAATTACGCGTGCCTTTGTTTCCCTTTATGATGGCCGCAATTGTGTTAGAAACAACGCTAAAGCCACTCGGAATTCAACCACCATTGCATCGTCGTCGTATGGACTTTTTTGTAAAAAGTTTTGAGTTGGACGGTAGCAAAGCTGCAAATGTTATCGGATTTAAGCCAAAAACCACTTTTGAAGCGGGCGCCAAGCAAACCGCGGATTGGTATCGCGATAATGGCATGATGTGAACATGCCATTATCTTAAAACGGGAATTAGCTAGTAGTAGGCCTGGGAGCCTTAGTCGCCACAGCGCCAATCTTTTTGGTGAACAGTTTATTGCTCTTTCCGTACATAATAAAACTAATTCGAAAAAATGCAGTGTACAGAGCAGATAATGCAATGAGTACATAATTGAGTGGATTGTTATAAAACACGTAAAGATTCAGTGGGAAAACTTTTATCTTATTAAAGTGGGTGAATTCAAATACCTGTTTGATAGTATATTCGGTAAAAGTATTATAATGGTCGAAGTTTTGCGCAAGCGCTTCTGGTCCGGTGATAGGATTTGCACCGTTTAACGCGTGGGCTATAATTTGGCCATTGTCTTTTAACTTTTCCCAACATAAGTTTAAAAACTCAATTTGCTCATCTTTTGTAAGATGATTTAATTCTTGCTCGCAAAAAATTAAATCGTATTGGGTGTCATTGTTTTCTAAATATTCAAAAACCGTTGCGGTTTCACAGTTCAAATTTTTCTCTTTTGCATAGTTAATTTTTTCCGCAAATGAGTCTATTCCAATGACGTTTTTATAACCTTCTTTATTTAACATATTAACCATGTACCCTGGGCCGCAGCTGACGACCAAGATGGAAGCGTCTTTATTTTGAGGGACGTGTGGTAAATAATTGTTTTTATAGAATAAAAAGAATTTGTGATAACCGCTTTCAATATTTTCGGGGCCTTCCCAGAATGAATCGAAGGGCTCCATTTGAGCAGTTAATGTTCTTGTCTGTTCTGACATTTTACCTTTCCTTTCTGAATGATAATAATTTGGTTCGTTTTGGCTGCATGATAGTGAGTTGTGATGTAATTGACAACGTAAACCTTGTATCATTGGCGCCATTTTATAACAGCGTTAAATAGATGAATATGTATAAAGACTTCGATGCGTTAGTCGATGCAGGCAAAGTCAATTCCAACCTGGTTAACGGATTCATAATCGATGAAAATTTTATTTTGTAACTATGAATATCCGCCGCTTGGTGGCGGTGGCGGCGTTATTAATGCACAGCTCGCGGAAGAGTTGGCTAAAACCCATGACATCACCGTTCTAACCTCCCAAGCTTTTGGTTTAGAAAAAGAAGAGATAGTAAACGGAGTGCGCTTGATTCGAGTGCCGGTGTTTTTTCGTCGCCAAAATGCAGCCGCTAATTTTCCATCTATGCTCGCTTATTTACCCATGGGAATGGCTGCAGGCAAAAAATTATTACATAAAGAACGTTTCGATATTATTAATACCCATTTTGTTTTGCCCACTGGCCCGGTTGGAGATAAATTGGCAAGTGCGTTTAATATACCCAATATATTATCGGTTCATGGTGGGGATTTGTATGATCCGAGTAAAGCCAGCTCACCACACCGCCATGGATTTTTAAGAGCATGGATTCGAAAATTATTACATAAAGCAGATCATGTTGTTGGGCAGTCCAGCAATACCGTAGACAATGTGCATCAATATTATGATGAAAATTTACCAGTTTCAAAAATTCCACTGGGTATTCAACGGCCACCTGAAACTCAGGGTTGTCGTGAATCATTAGGAATTCCTAACGAAGACATTGTATTGGTGACTGTTGGTCGGTTAGTCGCGCGCAAAGCGGTTGATCAGTTAATTACAATGTTAAAGCAGTTAAATAATTCAAAAGTCCATTTAATTGTAATTGGAAGTGGGCCACAACAAGAAAATTTAATGTCTCAAGCAAAAGAACTGGGTGTTGATAAGAATATTCATTTTGCTGGATTTGTAACAGACGAAGAAAAATTTTCGTTAATGAAATCGGCGGATATGTTCACATCAACTAGTCAGCACGAAGGGTTTGGCTTAGTGTACCTTGAAGCTATGGCACTTGGGTTGCCAGTTATTTGTTACGATTTTGGTGGACAAACCGACTTTTTAACACAAGATAAAACCGGTGCAGTTGTGCCACTCAATAATTTGGAATTATTCACCCAAGAAACGAAAAAGTTAGTAGACAATCCAGCGTTATTAAAAGAAATCGGTCATGCCAATCTTGAAAATGTTAAACCCTATTATATTGATCAATGTGCTTTGCAATATGAGCAGTTATTTGAAAAATATTTAAAGCACAGTAAGTAGAATAACAACATGCCAACACCCATAGGACACACCCTGCTCGGAATGGTTATGTTAAAACCCTTTATTGGGATCAGGCCAGAGATTCCTGTATGGCGCATTTATGCATTGATTATATTGGGTGCAAATTTTCCAGATTTTGATTTTTTTCCGGGATTGTTAGTGGGTGACATCAATCGATATCATCAAGGGATTAGTCACTCATTTACTTTCGCTCTGTGTTTTGGATTGTTGAGTAGTATTTGGTATCGTTGGTTTGGTGTTAGTCGGATTCGTTTAATTATTATCGCTAGTTTAGCTTGTTGTTCACATCTGTTTATGGATTATTTTGGCTATGATGCCCGAGAACCATTTGGTATGCCTTTGCTTTGGCCTTTTGTAGAAGGTCATTGGTCATCATCGATTTCGTTATTTTCTGGTGTTCGCCATGGTGTGCCAGGGGATGATTTTGTTACCTTTTTGTTAGCAGTGTTTTCTGTCGAGAATTTATTTGCGGTCGGAAAAGAAGTATTGTCCATCACACCTTTCCTGCTTCTAATTCTTTTATATTCCTATTTTAAAAAAACAAAATTGAAAAAGGACTGATTGTGCAAGAAATTGACAAAAGTGAAATTATTCGTGACAAACTTGCAAACGCACAAAATTCACCACTAAAGGCTTATAAAAGTTTGACCGTTGGTGAAGAGGCTTCAAATTTTGATTTAGCCATGTATGAGTTTAATAATCTCTTTTTTGGTTCCTTATCCGGTGGTTTAGGCTTTTTGTTACGTAAAAAATTGTTTCGCAGTATGTTTGCCGAAGTGGGCAACGGAATGATTTTGGGTCGTAACGTCGTATTACGTCACGCAAAAAAAATTCATTTAAAAAACAATGTTACGATTGATGATAATTGTTTGTTAGATGGTCGTGGCGCTGGAGATCAAGGTTTGGTTTTGGAAGATCAAGTGATTTTAAATCGAAATTGCATGTTGCAAGCTAAAACTGGTCCCATACATTTTGGTCCACGTTGCAGTATCGGCAGTAATTCGGTCATTGTTTCCATGGCCGGCGTGGAATTGGGTGAAGCTGTGTTAGCGGCAGGAAATGTCTATATTAGCGCAGGCGCTTACGACTTCAGTGATTTGAGTAAACCCATTATGGATCAAGCGGCATATTCGAAAGGGCCAATTAAAATTGGCGATCATGTTTGGATTGGAACCGGTGCAGTTATTTTGGATAACGTCACGATAGGTAATGGTGCCGTCATCGGTGCTGGTGCCGTTGTTACAAAAGATGTACCAGAAAATGCTATTGTTGGTGGTGTGCCCGCAAAAGTACTTAAGATGCGTGAATAACTTGTCCATTAGTAATACAAAAGGAATTTGGTAAATGTGTGGCATCAGTGGAATATTCAGTACGTCGCCAGAAGATCATAATCGAATGCAAGCTATGTTGGATTCCATGGTCCACCGTGGTCCCGATGATGAAGGCATTTATCAAAATCAAAATATATCACTTGGACAAAAACGATTATCGATTATTGATTTAGCGGGTGGTCATCAGCCAATTTTTAATGAAGATAAATCAATGTGGATCGTTTGCAATGGTGAAATCTATAATTATCAAAAATTACGTGATGATTTAATTGCAAAGGGTCATGTTTTTACAACAAAAAGTGATTCTGAAGTCATTTTACATTTATACGAAGAAGTCGGCGAAGATTGTATTAAACAACTCAATGGCATGTTTGCTTTTGCGATTTGGGATAATAACAAACAAAGCATTTTTGCTGCACGAGATCGATTAGGGCAAAAGCCGTTTTATTATTATCTCAATAATAATGAATTTGTATTTGCATCAGAAATCAAGGCAATTTTAGCGTATAAGCCGCAACTCCGCCAACTAAATCATCAGGCGTTGGATCAATATTTAACGATGAGAATTATTTCTCCACCGCTAAGCATGTTTCAAAATATTCGCAAACTACCACCAGCACATCAATTGCGTTTTTCAGCACAAAACGGAATAAAAATTTCGCGATATTGGCAATTAGATTTTGAACCAAAACTCACTGGTAGTGATGATGAGCTAACAGATGAACTGGAGTCGCGTTTAATAGACTGTATGAAACGGCATATGGTCAGTGATGTGCCAGTGGGAGCATTTCTGAGTGGTGGGTTGGATTCTACTATTGTTGTTGCCATGACCATGAAGCATGTTGCAACGGAAGCGATGAAAACGTTTTCATTTGGTTTGCCGTATCAACAATATGACGAAGCACCGTACGCAAAAATGGTTGCAGAAAAATACGGTACGGAACACTATGAAAAAATAATTACACCGTCTTTGGTGGAGAATTTGCCTGAGCTGGTTTGGCACTTGGATGAACCGTCTGATCCATTGTCTGTATGCGCTTATTTGATTTCTAAAATGGCCTCCGAGCACGTTAAAGTTGTTTTGGGTGGTGATGGCGGTGACGAGCTGTTTGGTGGTTATGATCGGTATTATGGGAATAAATACGCAAGTTATTATGCGCTAATTCCTGAGCCCATTCGAAAATATATGATTGGTCCTGCATTGGGACTCATTCCAGATGGCAGTTGGTATAAGAGTAAGGCGCATCAAGTTAAATGGTTACATTCATTATCCTACATGGGTGGTGGCAAACGCTATGCGAAAAGTTTGAGTTATTTTTATTTTGGCAATACGATAAAAGATCAGTTATATACGCAAAACTTTAAAGAAACTTTGGCTGGTTTTGATCCGGAGAATGCCATTGTAGAGTATTATGATTCTGCTAAAGCGGATGACATTGTAGATAAAATGTTATATGCGGATACTTGTACTCGTTTGCCAGATCATCCGGTGATGATTTCTGATCGAATGACAATGGCAAGTTCGTTGGAATTACGCAGTCCTTTTATGGATCATGAAATTAGTGAATTTTGTGCGCAATTGCCAGTTCGAATGAAGGTTCGTGGTCGTTCTTTACGTGTTATTCAATATAAGTTGGCACAGCGATATTTACCTGATGAAGTCGTAAATCGGCCTAAACAAGGATTTTCTTCCGCTTTACCCTATATGTTAAAAGAAGAGTATAAACAACTTTTTAATGTTTTTCTGAAAGAGCCAACATTGGTTAGAGACGGATTACTTAACCAAGGTGCAATTAATTCTTTACTTACTGAACATTTGGATAATAAGCGTGACAATGGTAACCGTTTATGGTTGATTTTGAATGCGGAAGTTTGGTATCAAATGCACATTGGCAATAAGTCTGTATCAGATTTAAAGCAAATCATTCAGCAATAAATGAGATTATTTAAAGTGTGAAATAACATTATATGAAATTAATCTTTAAAATAATTGTCAGCGTCGTACTTATTACTATTTTATTGTGGAATGTTGATTTCGCAAAAGTGTTTGAGCATTTAAAAAGTTATAGTGTATTTACCATTTTATTGGCATTTTTTCTTCTTACTATCCAGTTTCCCGTCAGTGTTATCAAATGGAACCAGTCTTTACACGTGCATAATTTATCTTATCCATTTTTTTATTTGCAAAAAGTGTTGTGTATTGGATTCTTTTTTAATAATTTTTTACCAACTTCTATAGGTGGTGATGCGTACCGAGCAATTAAAACGATGCCGAAAGAAGGGTATAAATCCACTGCGGTTTCGGCGATATTTATTGAGCGATTAATTGGTTTTGCTGCATTGGTTGGGCTTGGCTTTTTAGGGGCAATCTACGTCGCCACACAAAATTCCAATGAAATTGCATCTGCCTATATTTATTTATGTTTATTGGGTGGAGTTGGAGTGATCGGATTTTTTCTTCTCAGCAAATTAGCGCTGTTCAACCACTATTACGCAAAACTAAAAGCAATTAAAAAGCTAGACATGTTATTTCATAACATCGATTTAGTGATTAGCTCTCCGAAACTATTGGTGAAGATCGCATTGTTATCGGTAATGTTTCAAGTGATAGCGGTGTTTGCTATTGTGGTTTTATTCAACACCTCATTTTCATTTGATTTGTTTGCGAAGTGTGCTTTGTTAGCTGCGGCAGTAGGATTGGCTGGGCTGTTGCCAATTTCGATCAACGGAATTGGTGTAATGGAAGGTGCATTTGCCATGACTGCGGTACAGCTTGGAATGGACTTTGATCAAGCGATTGTTATCGCATTTATTCAACGCGCGTTGGTAATTCCACTCAGTTTAATATGTGGCGTGATTTACGCCTTAGATTCAGATAAAAAAGACGAGTTAAAAAGTTAATATTATGCCTAATTACGTAAACTCTGGACGTAGAAAATTTATTATTGGTGCTGGCGGACTTGTTGTTGCGGGTTTAGTTGGTAATTATTTTTTCCGAAATAAGAAAAATGAATTGGTGCAAATGCCACTGGATAAGATCACTGATTTTAATACAGATGTGGTTTTTGATGTTTGTATTATTGGCTCTGGTCCAGCGGGTGCCGTGCTTGGTGCGAAATTGGTAGAAGCGGGTAAAAAAGTATTAATGATTGAATCGGGGCTAAATCCGTATCAAAGCGAATATGATCCTCGAATTGAAGAGGTTGATAAGTATGATTATGTGGGTGATTTAGATTATCCACTTTCCGCAAGTCGTATGCGTGCATTGGGTGGGACATCAAATCTATGGACTGGACGATGTTCTCGTTTTCATCCTATTGATTTTGAAAATAATGCTTTTACTCCGCCAGGAATGGATTGGCCAGTAAAATATGATGAATTGGAAAAATATTTACAAGAGAGTGAAGAAATCTTTCGTGTGAGAGGGGATGAGCTTTCAAAATTTCATGCTCCTCGGAAATCCGATTTACCTATCTCTGAAAAGAAAGATATTAGTGGTCTGCGTGAGTTGATGGGGTCTATCGGGGTAACAATTGATAGTTCACCCACCTCTACCAGTCCAGCGGAAGATGGTCCTGTGAGAGTTGCACGGGATTTTATACCCAGTTTTCTCATTAATCAAAATGCCCATTTATTGTCTGGTGTGACTGTTACAAAATTAAATTCTGATAGCGCTGGCAATATAACGAGTGCAAGCATAGGGAACTTTGAAAAAGAAGAGTCTGTCATTCAAGCCAAACAATTTGTTGTTGCTTGTGGCGCGGTAGAATCAGCACGCTTGTTATTATTGTCCAAATCTGAGTCACATCCAAATGGCCTCGGAAATAATTTTGATAATGTTGGGCGATATTTTAATGAACATCCCAATATTGGATTTAATGGAAAAATAGAACACAATCTTTCAACCTTATCTCCAGCATATGAATTGGCAAGGTGTCACCAGTTTTATGATCAACTGAAAAAAGAGGGATCCGGCAGTGCACTTATGGTGCTAACACAATCTTGGGTTTTTCCACAAGACTTAAAAGATTGGAGTATTGGTGGCATCATTGAGAAAACAAAACGCATGTTTGGGCGACTTGCGAATGCGGATTTACAGATTGGCGCTACTTTGGAGATGTATCCTGATAAGGATAATCGAGTCAAATTGTCGGAATCTAAAACTGATTTATTTGGTAGTCCAACCGCCGAATTACATATGAAATTTACCGAGCAAGACAAAAATACGATCCAAAAAACAAAAGACGTTATTATGTCTTTGTATGAAAAGTTAGATGCGAAGGACATTGAGGAATTTCCCATAAGTTGGTCACATCATCATATTGGTGGCTGTTGTATGGGGAATGATCCGAAAACCAGTGTTGTCGATGCTAATTTAAAAGTGCATGGAGTGAGCAATTTGTATGTTGCTAGTAGTGGAACATTTGTAACAGGTGGTGCGGCACACCCGACATTAACGATTTCAGCAATATCGTTAAGGTTAGCTGAGCATCTAAAAAATGGATAACGCTTAAGTAGTTCGATTAAAAACCGATGGATTATTAATCGAATAGTCCATTTTCTGTATTATTATTGACCTTGTCGATCCCTTCCTTCGATTATTTCCTGTTTTTTTAAAGATGTAAATGAAATGTGTAGTCCACCTCACATGCTGCTTTTGGGCATCGTGATAATTTTGAAATATCTCCAACACAAATCAATAACGGGAATATTTCGAAATGGACACTAAGCACTTAACAATCAAATTCGCCAAAAACAACAAGACACTTATTAGTCTATTTGCATCACTAATATTTTTGTTTTCTATCAACACAACGTTCGCAATCGAATCCATGCCTTATATTCAGGATAATGGCAGTCAATTCTTAGTTAGTATCGAAGCGGAAAATTATCATACAATTCATGCTGCAGATGCTGGGCAGATCTGGACAGAAACAACCACTGCTAAATCAGGTTTTACTGGTACCGCGGCGATGCAAGCGACTCCCGCTGGAAGTGAAGGGTTTTATTCTGCGGGTTATTCATCTCTTAGTACTCAGTTAGATTACCAAATCAAATTTGTGACAGCCGGAACGCATTATCTTTGGATTCGTGGTAGCGGCTTGTCTTCTGCTTCGGATTCACTTCACGCAGGATTAAATGGTGCAGAATTAGCTAGTGCTGAAAAAATTTCTTCTTTTAAACCGTATTGGGGATGGTCGAACAGGCAACAAGGTTCAAATGCGGTTGTCAGTATTAATGTTCCTAATCCCGGAGTTCATTCACTCAATCTATGGATGCGTGAACCAGGCATGATTGTCGATAAAGTTGTTTTAACAACGGATCCTAATTTTATACCTAACGGTTCAGGGCCAATCAATAGCTTGACGCTAGGTAAACCTGTCGTCAGTGTCCCTGTTATTTCTCCAGCAGGTGGTGTATTTGTTGATTCTACTAAAATTAAATTAACAGTAACTCCGCCCGAAGCAACAATCTATTATACGACGGATGGTAGTAATCCTTCCGTTAACAGCGCGCTTTATTCTGGTATTTTTGATTTAACAGAGAGTGCAATTTTAAAAGCCATAGCGTATCTCGATGGATATGCTGTGAGTGATGTTGCAATAGAAGATTTTGTTATTACTGTTGCAGGTGTAAATCAGGCGCCTGAATTAAATTCAATTGGCAATAAATCTGTGTATGAAGATCAGAGCTTACAATTTATTATTAGTGCAACTGATCTTGAAAAAACGACCCCTATTTTAAGTGCAGATTTGAGTGATTTACCTGCTGGCGCAAGCTTTGACGCAAATACAGGTGAGTTTCGTTGGGATACAATCATTGGAGATGCTGGCATTTATACAGCGGTTTTCACAGCAACAGATGGTGATGACCTGACATTAGAAACAAATGAGACAATCACTATCATCGTAAATGAGAAAATGGAAGTAGCACCCTATTTACAAGATAGTGGAAGCCAAAAATTGGTTAGTATAGAAAGTGAAAATTTTCATGCAATTCGAGAGTCAGATGCCGGTCAAATCTGGTCAGCAACCACTGCTAATTCAGGATTTTCGGGATCTGCAGCGATGCAAGCCACACCAAATGGAACAGCAGGATATTATTCGTCAGGATACTCATCCAAAAGTACACAACTCGACTACAACATAGAGTTTGTTACAGCAGGAACACATTATCTTTGGATTCGTGGTAAAGCATTTACTTCCGCTTCAGATTCGTTACATGCAGGTTTGGATGGTGTTGAACAAGCAAGTGCAGAAAAAATTTCTTTTTTCAAAAAAACCTGGGGATGGTCTAACAAGCAGCAAAGTACGAGAGCGGTGGTTGTTTTAAATGTTTCAAACCCAGGGATGCATACTTTAAACCTTTGGATGCGGGAATCTGGAATGATAGTCGACAAACTTGTGTTAACGACAGACCCAACATATGTTCCAAAAGGAAAAGGACCCATTACGAGTTTTGCAACAGGTGCGTCTGTTGTTAGCTCACCAGCGATAAACCCAGTTGGTGGTAGTTTTCAAAATTCTGTATCAATTACAATGACAGCGGATCCATCGGAAGCATCAATTTATTATACAACTGATGGTAGTGAGCCAAATATTTCTAGCTCACTTTATACTGGCGAATTTGACCTAACAACAAGTGCAACTTTAAAAGCGGCTGCATTCTTGGCTGGTTATCAAGATAGCAACGTGTCATCTGCAAATTTTACAATAACAACAGTTGGTGGCAATCAATCTCCCGTATTAACTGCAATTGGTGATAAGGCAGTTTATGAAAATCAAAGCTTAAACTTTACGGTTGAAGCAAGTGATGCTGATTTAACGACACCAATATTAAATGCCGACATGAGTGACCTACCTGTTGGAGCGAATTTTAATTCAGTAACAGGAGAATTTAATTGGCCAACGATTAGTGGTGATGCAGGGACATATGCTGTTACCTTTACAGCAACTGATTCAGTTGATCCAACATTAAGTGTGAGTGAGTCAATAACTATTTGGGTTAACGCTGCATTGAATACGACACCTTATCTTCAAGATAGTAGCGGTCAGTTTATTGTTAGCATAGAAGCAGAGGACTATCATGGAGTTCGTGACTCAAGTGCAGGGCAAATGTGGACAACAACCACAGCGACAGGTGGCTATACTGGAACAGCTGCAATGCAAGCGTCTCCTACGGGTACCGCTGGATATTATTCAGCTGGTTATTCTACAGAAAGTACACAACTTGATTACAATATAGAATTTGTTACAGCTGGTACACATTATCTTTGGATCCGTGGTAACGGTCCTACAACTGGTTCAGACTCTTTACATGCAGGTTTAAATGGAACTGAAGTAAGCTCAGCTGAGACGATTTCATATTTTAATCAATTTTGGGATTGGTCTAACACTCAGCAAGGTACAAACGCAGTTGTTACGTTGAATATTCCAAATCCAGGTGTTCACACATTAAATTTATGGATGCGGGAATCAGGTATGGTCGTAGACAAGATTGTATTAACTACTGATCCAAGTTTTGTACCTAATGGGTCTGGCCCCACAGTCAGTTTATTAAGTGGAGCACCAGTTGTTGATATGCCAACAATTAATCCAACAGGTGGCAGTTTTGTTGAATCAGTACAAGTTAGCTTAGATGTGACGCCAAGTGATTCAACAGTTTACTACACGCTTGATGGTAGTGAGCCCACTACAGCTAGTTTGCAATATTCATCTGCTTTTACATTAACAGAAAGTACGACCGTAAAAGCAATTGGGATTCGAGGTGGATATAACAATAGTGTCGTTAATACGGTTAATTTTGTAAAAATTAATGCCGGAAATGCTTCTTCATTCTTTGAACACTATTGGGAAATGAATGAGCCTGTTGCAGGAACCTATTTTGATTCGGTAGGTGGTAATTCAGCGACATGTGTAAATTGCCCAGAATCATCTAATGGAATAATCAATGGCGCTCAATCTTTTGACGGTGTAGATAACGAGGTTAACGTAACGGCAGATAGCAGTTATAACTGGGATAATGAAGATCGATTTACTGTCGAGTTATGGCTAAACACAAGTAGTTGTAATGGGGCAGATGCGGCGATCGGTCGAAATGATATCGCCAGTTCTATGAAGTGGTGGGTTGGGTGTCAAAATGGACATGCCGCGTTTCAATTAACAGATCATGCTGGCAATGGAGACTCACTAGTTAGTAGTATAAATATTGATGATGGAAATTGGCATCATATTGTTGCAGTTCGGGATGGATTTACCAATACGAACAAGTTGTATGTTGACGGTGAATTAACAGCTACTGCAAATGTAATATATGATACAAACGGTTTTTACAGTGCAGCAAATGTCAACATCGGTTGGATGAGTGACGCTTCAATAGATTATCATTTTAATGGTGAAATAGATGAAGTGGCGATTGCAGGTCGTGTCTTGACTGACTCAGAAATTGTGAGACATTTTAATGATGGTCACGTTGGTTTAGCAAAAGGTTATCTTGGTGATTCTGGTGCACTTAAATTAATGCCCATTGGTGATTCAATTACCAATCGAGTTGGTTACCGCCCAGAGTTATATTTTGACTTGACAGCATTTGGTCATAACGTTAATTTTGTTGGAAGCGGCACTGATCCAAATGGAACACATGATCGAAATCATGAAGGTCATTCTGGTTATACAGCAGCAGACATCGCAAGTTCTTTAGGAAGTTGGCTAAATCAAAATTCTCCAGATTTAATCACACTTCATATTGGAACAAATGGACTAGATTTACTTGGACTAGAAGATATTCTAAATATCATTGATGCACATGATTCAACAATACCGGTAGTGCTTGCGCGCATCATAAATCGTTCGGTACATCATCAAGATACCACTGATTATAATGTTGCGCTTCAAGCGATGGCAGATGCTAGAATTTCAAATGGTGATAAGATTTTAATTGTCGATCATGAGCCAGCATTAAATTACAGTACTGATATGCTTGATGACAAACATCCGAATTCCTCCGGGTATACAAAAATGAAAGATGTTTGGATGTCAGGAATGCGAAAATTATTGACTAGTAACGTTGACGTTGCTCCAACATTGATAACAGAACCAGATGCCTTAACCCTTAATTCAGGTGAGCAATATTCCTATTCAGCTCAAGCGGAAGGATACCCATTGGTTAGCTACAGTTTGCAATCAGCGCCTTCTGGAATGGAGATTCATCCTGATACTGGGGAGCTGACTTGGGTATCAGCAGTACCTGGAAATTACAATGTTGTTGTTGAGGCAAGTAATGAAAACGGTTTTGATTCACAAGAGTTTACCATTACTGTTCAATGATGAATTTCTAGGATAAAAAAAATAGTTTGAAATACTTTTATAAAAATGGCTGACTTATGTTGGCCTTTTTTATTTTTACTGATCCAGCATATTTAGTTTAGATATGAGAATTGTTTGTTGGATCTGTGGGTATTTCCTGATTTCTATTTTTTGAAAATTGATAAATACTACATAAAAAATTGTTGAATTTGGCTTGTCGAACAATTTAACAAATACTTTTTAACGATGCCAATTCAATCAATAAACTGTTGAATAGAAAGTAAAAATATAATGGGTACGTTTTTAGCATACTGTCTCAAATTAACAACACTATTAGTCGTATGTGGGGAGTTAAATCTAAATAATCCAGTCAGGATAATGGCATTATTAGATTACTCCATCAATTCGTAGAAAAAAGCATCAATTTAAGAAAGGAAGCTTAAGCTGCTTGGATCAACAATTCTCATTGTTTGTTGAATTGCTTAACTTTTATAAAATAAATGGGTTGATGAATTTATGCATGGCAAAAATTTTGTATATGCTTCACGAATTTTTGATATTTTCCGTTTTCCTCTAATTATTTTTCTGTCCAGTTTTATACTAAATAATGTATACGCTGTGGATCCTTTACCGTTCATTCAGGATAGCGGAACGCAAAATATTATTAGTATAGAATCAGAAAACTATCATGCTTCACAATCTTCCGATGCAGGCCAAAACTGGCTAGAGAGCACAGCGAAATCCAGTTACTCCGGCGCCTCAGCCATGCAAGCGACACCAGCGGGCACAACAGGATATTACAATCCGGGATATAGCAGTATTAGTGCAGGCCTCAGTTACAACATAGAATTTGTGACAACAGGCATACACTACTTGTGGATTCGCGGAGCAGGCCCGACCACCAAATCGGATTCATTACACGCAGGATTGGATGGCGTTGAACTGCCCGAGACAATGACAATCGCCGGTTTCAGCAGTGGCTGGAAATGGTCGAACACACAACAAAGCACCAAAGCAAGATTGACCATCGATGTCAGCAGTGCTGGATTGCACACCCTAAACTTATGGATGCGTGAGTCCGGCATGATCGTGGACAAAGTGGTACTCACCACCGATCCCAATTATGTTCCCAGCGGAACAGGGCCCACAGAAAGTATCACCAGTGGCACGCCAATCGTTAGCACCCCAAGCATCAGCCCAGCGGGAGGGAGTTACGCAGACGTGGTGAGTATTAGTATGAATGCGAACCCAGTCGGTGCATCGATTTATTACACCATGGACGGCAGCGATCCTGATGAAAACAGTATTTTGTATACTGGTCCGTTTGACTTAACCGGCAGTGCAACCATCAAAGCGATCGGTTACTTAACCGGATACACCATCAGCGGTATAGCGACATCAGACTTTATCGTGAGCAGTGGCAGTGTCAATCAAACACCCATATTAAACGGCATTGGTAATCAATCCACATTTGAAGAGCAAACGCTGAATTTCACTGTGACCGCAAGTGACCCAGACTTAACTGTCCCAATTCTCAGTGCAGATCTTAGTAACTTGCCTGTCGCAGCGACGTTTGATGCTCTCAGTGGCAACTTTACCTGGAGTCCAGTGAGTGGTGATGCGGGAAGTTACTCAGTTACCTTTACGGCAACCGATGCAGATGACTCGTTACTCTTCGTGAGCGAAACCATTACCATCACTGTTAGTCAGCCCTTAAGTACGACGCCCTATATCCAAGACAGTGGCAGTCAATTTCTGGTAAGTATTGAGGCGGAAAACTACCAAGGCATTCAACAATCCGATGCAGGCCAAAACTGGTTAGCGACAACCGCCAAATCCAGTTACTCCGGCGCCTCAGCCATGCAAGCGACACCAGCGGGCACAACAGGATATTACAATCCGGGATATAGCAGTATTAGTGCAGGCCTCAGTTACAACATAGAATTTGTGACAACAGGCATACACTACTTGTGGATTCGCGGAGCAGGCCCGACCACCAAATCGGATTCATTACACGCAGGATTGGATGGCGTTGAACTGCCCGAGACAATGACAATCGCCGGTTTCAGCAGTGGCTGGAAATGGTCGAACACACAACAAAGCACAAATGCAAGATTAATCATTGACGTCACGAGTATTGGTTTACACACGATTAACCTTTGGATGCGTGAATCCGGTATGATCGTCGATAAGTTTGTTTTAACTACTGATCCAAATTATGTTCCCAGTGGTACAGGACCAGTTCATAGTTTATTGAGCAATGCGCCGGTTGTGAGCTTACCCGTGATTAATCCTACTGGAGGTACCTTTACCGATTCGGTTTTAGTTAGTTTAAGTACAACTATGCCAAATGATGCAACAATATATTTTACAACAGATGGCAGTGATCCTACGACATCAAGTCAATTATATGTTGCTCCATTCAACGTTACTGCTAGCACAACGATTAAAGTGATAGGTATACGAACAGGATATAATGATAGTCCAATCAGCAGTGCCAATTTTATAAAAATCAATAGCTATAATGCTTCCTCCTTTTATAGTCACTATTGGGAATTAAATGAGCCCACATCAGGAGTATATAATGACGTAGTCGGCAATAATGATGCGACATGTATTAACTGTCCTACATCTGCAAATGGAAATGTCAATGGAAGTCAGTCGTTTGATGGTATTGATGATGAATTAGATATCGCAGATGATGGAAGTTTTAATTGGCAGAATGGTAGTAGATTCAGTATCGAGTTGTGGCTAAATACGAACAGTTGTAATGGTAGCGATGCTGCAATTGGTCGAAGTGATGATGTTACATCAATGGAATGGTGGATCGGTTGTGAAAATGGAAACGCTGCATTTTCATTAACTGACAATGTTGGTAATAGTGACAAGCTACTTAGCAATAGTTCAATAAGCGATGGGCTTTGGCATCATCTTGTTGCAATTCGAGATGGTTTTTCCGAAACGAATAAACTATATGTTGATGGTGTTTTGGTTGCGAGTTCTAATGTAATTTATGATGTTAGCGGTTTTGATAGTGTAGCTGATGTGAATATAGGATGGATGAACGATATTTCATTAGATTATCACTTTACTGGCCAAATTGATGAAGTTGCTATAGCTGATAGAGTTATAACAGAATCAGAAATTATTAGGCATTACAATGATGGTTACGTTGGACTAGAAAAAGGTTACCTTGCAGATTCAGCTGCGACTAGAATTATGCCTTTAGGTGATTCAATTACAAGCCGCGTGGGTTATCGTCCAGAATTGTATTTTGATTTGACTGGATTTGGACACAATATTGATTTTATCGGTAGTGGAACTGACCCGAGTGGTACACATGACCGAAACCACGAAGGTCATTCTGGTTTTACGCCAGCAGATATCGCAAGTTCGTTAGGAAGTTGGTTAAATCAAAATTCTCCTGATTTGATTACACTACATATTGGAACAAATGGACAGGATGTGCTTGGAGTAGAAGATATCTTAAATGTTATTGATGCACATGATTCAACAATACCAGTAGTGCTTGCTCGAATTATCAATCGTTCGGTCTATCATCAGGAAACAACAGATTATAATCTTGCGCTGCAAGCAATGGCGGATAATAGAATTGCAAATGGCGATAGAATAGTGATTGTAGATCATGAGCCCGCATTAGACTATAGTTCAGATATGCTAGATGATAAACATCCAAATTCATCTGGTTACACAAAAATGAAAGATGTTTGGATGTCAGGATTACAAAAATTGTTAACCAGTAATGTGGAAGTTGCACCAACGTTGGTGACATCACCAGGCACGTTAACTGTAAACTCTGGTGAGCAATATTCTTATGTGGCAGAAGCAGAAGGTTATCCTTTGGTAAGCTATAGTTTGCAATCAGCACCTGCAGGGATGGAAATTCATCCTGATACTGGCGAACTAACTTGGGTGTCAGCTATTCCTGGAAATTATAATGTCATTGTTGAAGCAAGCAATACAAATGGATTTGACACACAAGCATTCACAATTACAGTACAATGATTTAGTAAGGTAGAAATTATTTAAAAAATCACAAAAGGCTGATATATATCAGCCTTTTGTGATTCTACGGACTAATCGTCTTAGTTGGTTGTCAGAAAGAATTAGTTTAAGTAGAGGGTGAGTTTTGCAGGAGGATTATGTAGCGTAATAAATCCATTTTCGTCATCCATAAATTTAGTAGAGTTTATTTCTATGGGTGGTGAACTTTCCAAGCCTTTTAGATAATGATATTTGATAATAATCTTTTCACCAACTAAGTCCTCTAGTTCAATTCGGTTATGTGTTGCTTCCGTTACTCTACCATTTCCCTTTATAAAAAAAGAACGACCCTCGTTAGACAATGCATAGAAATTTAGCATTTTGAAGGATGACATTAATTCTACGCCATCTAATTTTTCTAAATAATTTTTACTATCTTCAGTAAATGCGATTGCCCAACCAACATTATATAAATCTAAATACTGCTCAAATGTTTCTTTAGTTATGTCATTGATTGGTTTTCCAAAAGCATGTCCATTCCAAAAGCTAACGAAATGCTTGGATGGGTAAGGGCCTCCAATGAGTTGTCGATTGGTGCTATAGGCTAAATATCCTGAAAGATGTCCTCCATCATGAATTCTCGCTGTAGAATTTTCAAATAAAATTCTAGCATCATTTTTTGTGTTTTCCTTAATCCAATTGGAGATGTAATTTGTGTATTCTAAATCTGTACTAATTTCAGGTGGAGTTTTACCAATGTGGCCAAAATTTTGATAACTTATTTCGCGTCTTATTTCGTTTATATTTAAAAGGAAGAGTATAGATAAAATTCCCAAAAAACCGATTGGCGCTTTGATATTTAATAGAGATTTTGAATTATTTAAAACACTCTTTATTAATTCAACAACGCCAATAGATGCAGGAATAACTAAAAATAAATAACCAACGGGAGAAAAGCGATTGGGCTGAGTGAATATCGCTAATTGTCTACTGTACGCCGCAGTGAATGAATAAAGTTCTAGGAAAAATCCCACTGTTAAAAAAAGAAGTGTAATTTTCCGTATGAATTTGTCTTTTATAAAAATGGCAGCGGAAATAGCCGCAATAATAATTAATGGGTAGGCGCGAGTACCATGTGCTGGATAGTCCCACTGCCCCAGCATTTCTTTCATCATGATTGACAGGCCAACTAAGCTTTGGTCGACGTGAGCTCTAGGGGCTGAAATATATATCTTATCGAAATAACGTGGTATTAACCAAATTAAATGTGGGGCTAAACTGAGAATGGGAATGACTGCAAAAATAAAACTCGCTTTCAGTAAATCTATATTCTTTCGCTCGATTATTAATATGCCTAGTCCACAAAAAACAATTGGTAATGGGAAAAGTGGATGGACTAATATACCAAGCATGCCAAAAATTGATAAACCAACCCCAAGTTTTAGCGAAAAGGTATCCGTGATGAATCGATATAATAATCCAAGAAATGGTAGCGAGAGAAAGGAGGCTAAAACAAATGATACTAATCCAGCAGTATGAAACCAATGAAACATTGATACCCACCAAATTAATATACCAAAAATAGACGCAAATATTTGAGTGCCAGTATCTAATTTGAATAACTTTGCGGTAATGGGCAAGCATATTGGTGCAATAACAGCAGAAACAAAAATATATAATTTCCAGGCAATAATGGGGGAGATGAAAGGGAATAGAATTGCGATTAGTGTTGGGACTTTAGCAGCCGGGTTTTGGTCCATTCCAACCGGAACACCAGCACCAAAAAAGGGATCATATCCAATAAGATTATTTGTTTCTGCAAGATTAACCGCAGCGAATATTCGATATAAATGTGCTGGGTTGTCTATATATCCTGCAATATTACTACTGAAGAGTTCACTGATAGGGAATGTATAAGAAACAAAACATAGCTGTATGAGAAAACAAAAGCCTAGAATAGTAATATGGTTTAACTCGAGTAATATAGAATTAATTTTATTTAGCACAATGATTATTCCGGTTAGAAAAAAGCAAATTAATATTAGGTTGAATAATTTAGCATGTATTAAAATTGAAAATAAATGAATTGTTCTGGTGAATTGCCTGTGCCCACTAAGATTAGCACTATTAACGAGCTATACAGTGAATAACGTACCATTATCGGCCAGCCACGATAAAACGTGGTCTGACCACTTTTGTACTGAAATAAATCTAACGTCAGTAGAAGTGGAAATCCGTAGAGGAATGCCTTGCTTAAATCAGGAAGAATGAGTGCGTTGAAATTAAAGTTGAAAATAATTGCCGTGCTAAAATTTGCGATTTGATCCATGGATTCAGCTCGAAATATCAGCCAACCATAACAGGTTACAACAAAAAATAATAATATATAAACGTAATGAAATATTGGATGAGCTGGTGTGACTTTTTCTAATCCTGGGCGGATTAGCCTGTGAATTATTAATATTGCACCTTGGTAAAAACCCCAAATGACAAAATTCCAAGCGGCGCCATGCCACAAGCCACCTAGCAACATAGTAATCATCAGGTTTCTGTAGGTTTTAATTGCGCCATATTTATTTCCACCTAACGAGATGTAAAGATAATCTCTCAGCCAAGACGATAAGCTGATATGCCAGCGTTGCCAAAATTCCTGTGGATTTTTTGAGAAGTAAGGAAGGTTAAAGTTAAGTCTAAAATCAAATCCCAATGTTTTTGCGATTCCACGTGCTATATCAGTATAACCTGAAAAGTCACAATAGATTTGAACAGCAAAAAGAACTGTTGCAATTGCGATGTTGATACCGGCTTGTGGAGTATCCGCATTAAATATTTCATTTACATAAACGGCAGCGGAATCAGCAATAGCAACTTTTTTAAATAATCCAAATAATATTAAATATACTCCACGCATAAATCCTTCACTGGTCCATTGACGTGTCGTAGTAATCTGTGGCAAAAGATGTGCTGCACGCTCAATTGGACCAGCAACTAACTGTGGAAAGAAAGAAACAAATAATGCAAAGTCTAAAAAACGTTTTTCAGGTGTGAGTTTTTTACGATATATGTCAATAGTGTAACTTAAGGTTTGAAAAGTATAAAAAGAGATGCCAACAGGAAGGATAATGTTTAGCGTTACCCAGTCAGCAGAAAATCCAATCGTATTGAAAAGATCTGTAAAGCTATCAGCAAAAAAATTAAAATATTTAAAGAAGCCCAATATTGATAGATTTGAACACAATGAAGCAGTGACTAGGAGTTTTCGTTTTTTTTCATTTGAACTATTGTGGATAGCTCGACCAATGAAATAATCAATAACTGATGATAGAGCAATAAGTGTTAAGAAACGCCAATCCCACCAGCCATAAAAAATATAGCTGGCAAAGAGTAATATAATATTTTGTGCTCGGTGTCGTACTGAATAATACAGAATCAATAAGATGAATAAGAATACGATAAATTCAGCAGAGTTAAATAACACGTTAGATTACCGTTGCCCTGACTCATTCGTTGACATCATCAAATTATCACATATCTGATAAAGATTATCGGCGAATATTTTGTGTGCGGTTGGATTTGGATGTCTATCAAACATTGAGGAAGGGTGTTGTTTTGTAACGTCTCCATTTCTTAAAACTATCAATTCCATTTTTTTTGCCATCTCTATGAATGCAGATTCTATATTATCATCAGTGGATTGTGCTGGAAGGAATACGATTATATTAGGTGTTTGTTTCTTTGCTAGTTTAGCCCAGGCTTCAAATTTATTTCTAAATATCTCCCAACCTGGCGTGCCAGGGGTATAAGATTCCTTAATGTAATCTGCGTAACTATGTGAAGGAGCTGGTAATACTAATCGAGCTTGATGATCGAGAAAAAACCAAAGAAAGGAATTTTTGATAAGCCAGTTGTGAAGGAAAAAGATAGACCATGGTGGCGTAATACCTTCAGGCCTGTCAGATCGGGATCTTTCAATATCGGTAATGTGCCATTGATAGATAATAACATCTGGCATTATTTCTGAGCTCCAATGTTTCAATTGGTCGATATGACCATCAATTTCGCGGCCTCTTTTTGCAAGTACTGCCATTTGTGCTTCAGGTTTTTTTTGACGAATACGCTTCAGAAGTTGTGATGTGTAAATATCTTCATCTTTCCTAATACCTTGTCCCCAAGTGTACGAATCTCCCTGAACCATTATGTGTAATTTTTGGGAGTGATTAGTATTTGTTGAATTATCAATTTCAGGGCCGCGAGACTTGTCATATTTATTCTCAATAATGTCTTGATAAAATTTATCAGAAATTAATCCGCTGTGGCTGAATGTTTCGCCATCAATATATATTATTCTCAGCAGTGATTCGCCCATGAACGAAAAAATTAAAATAAATAATGAGAAATTGTAAAATAATGTTGGTTTGCTTGAGTAACTAAATCGAAATCGGTTAATGATGTGGGGCAGCAACCAGATCACAGTCGCAATAATGCTTATCTGTAGTATAGGGGATTTAATTGATGCCTTAATAACAGAAGCTATATTGGGCTCTTGCGTTTGGCTATAGTAAATAATACAAGCAAGGAATAATATAGTGACTGGAATGAATGGGATCAAACGGTTGAAAATATAGCGCATATCCTCAATTACAAACTTCTAACTTGGTTGCTGTCATTTTATCATCGATTAGTGGGGATTTAAAAGGCAAAATTTACTATGCAACTATATCTCCAGATGTCTTAGTGAATTTTCGCATATAGATAAATTACTAATGTAGGTATATTAATAGATAATAGAAATTAAAAAAAAGAAAAAATTATTAATTCTCGAAAGGAAGGATTAAAAAGATAAATAAGAGCTGACTAATATCAGCCCTTATTGTAATCAAATTTGAAGGGCTATTTATCTATTTAATAGATTTGCTTACGGATACGCCTGTTGGCGTGGTTGGTACCGGGATCTGAGAATTGATTTCACCGACATCAAAGTAACCTTCCATTGTGGCCCATTCATCGTTATCAGTATAAACAATCACAAAGTCTTTTCCGTCTGCGCTCATCCATTTGTTTGAAAAATTCCAAAACACGGATTTTTTGCCATTTATTTGAATGCCCGTTGACCACGCATTTTCAAATAACACAGTTGACCAAGGTCCCCAAGGCTCAGGTGCTTCATAAACACCTATGTGCCCATTACCAGATTGATATCGACTAACCTGTTGAGTGGTTAAAAAGTAACGTTTCAATCCCGCATTATAGCTAGCACTTGTTCTCATAATCCCATTAGCAGAATCTTCAAATACCGGTTTTCTTTCACTAATGTTAGAAGTCCATTTAGGGTTATTGTTGCTATCTAATCCATTAAAAAATTGGTATTTAGACTTTTGATCAATTTCGGTTTTAAGTACTCTAAAAAGTGAGATTTTTCCTGGTTTTTGTGCATCCCAAATGTCATTTTGATTTTCATTTGCGTACACATAGACATATTCGTCACGAGAACCCGTATACCCTTTGCCAAATTGTAAAAAAGTTGGTGAGAAAAAGCCTTTAGTATTAGGAAAATCACTACTGTTGAATATAACATCGGTGCTGGAAAGTGTGACAAATTTGTCGGTAGAAATGTATAGCGTTGATTCATCGAAAGCACCTGTACCGCTTCCAGCGCCATTTCGCCATGCGTAAAGTGTTCCGGCTATATCCAAAACACCCAAACTTTTTCCCTCGAATTTTGCTGGAGATACGGCGTTTTTGCCACCCCAGATGTTAACGCCGACGTAGTTGTCTTTTGTGCCTTCGACACGACCGAATCCTAAGCTTACGCGGCCATCATTATTATTGCCGTTAAAGCCGCCGCCATCACCCCAAGTTGTGTATTGATGATCATCGGCCCCCCAGCTCATTGCCCAATTGTCACTACCAGGAGCTAATCGTTTAACGGTGGATGTTTTAAATGTAATACCAGTTACATATGTGCTTTGTGGATATGCCGCTAATTCAGCATTAGCGGCGCTCATAGTTAACATTGTTGATGCAACTAAAGTTTGGCAAAATTTTTGTTGCAAATTTAGAAATTTAATAGTCATTAACCTTTGCCTTTAAAAACGTAGCAGAGCATTTGTTAAAAAAATTTAAGTAATAATTTTAAAGAGGACTGCAAACTTCATTGAGTGCATCAGAAGTGCCTCCTAAATTGTAAGCAGCGACAGAAAAACAAACGGTATCGGTTTTTAATAGTCCCAAATCTGTCCCAGCATTAAATGTAACACTTGGTGCTGAAGGATTAAAGCCACTTGATGATACTGAGACATCTTTTGCGAAACTAAAGTTAACCGATGAAGAATTGCTTTTTCGATAATATATTTTATATCCGGTTACATTTTCCTCTGCAGGATTTGCATCCCATGTTAAAACTAAATCGATATTGTTTGCGCAAGTAATACAGGTAAGACTTAAATTAATGTTCGCTGTGGAAACATCACCGTCAATGTCTTTAATTTGGTAGACAATGGTGAAATTACCATTTGAAATCCCATCTGGGACAAACGTAATACTATTATCAGATTCAATAGTAATAGTGCCAACGCCCGGTTCATCAATAATGGATATTTTTATTGGTCCATCATCCAAACCGGTATCATTATCCAAGACTTTTATGTTAATTGATGTCGTAGTATCTGTTGATACAGAATCATCTGCCGCAATGGGGGTGGCAACTCCGGTGACAGGTGTTATGGTCGATCCATTGGGATCTTCAACAAGAATAGTGTAGTTACTTCTATTGCTAGTTCCTTCATTCCCACCGAGTGTGACAGTACCTGCTGAAAAGTTTTTGCTATAAAGTGCTCTGGTAGCGTCGCTCGCAACAATTGTTAAACCAGTGTTGCTCCAACTACTTAACCAAGTAGGCAATGTCGCAATGCCTGTATCATACGCTACATAGACATTCGCAGAAGTATTGATGTCAAAGTTGATAAAGTTATCATTAATGACAGTTTTGTCGTCATTCTTCGTTTGTAATACTGCAATGCCTTCCAATTGTGCTGGGATAGAAGAATAAGTGTAGGTTCTATCGACAAATGCTTTGGTTCCATTGCTTAGTGTTGTCCAGGTGTAATCTGTTGGTGTAGTTGCACTGATTTGTAACGGAACATTTGTTGTCGTGTTGTCCCCACCAGAAGTATCACCACCAGAGGTATCACCACCAGAGGTATCACCACCAGAGGTATCACCACCAGAGGTATCACCACCAGAGGTATCACCACCAGAGGTATCACCACCAGAGGTATCACCACCAGAGGTATCACCACCAGAGGTATCGCCACCAGAGGTATCGCCACCAGAAGTATCACCACCAGAGGTATCGCCACCAGAGGTATCGCCACCAGAGGTATCCCCACCAGAGGTATCCCCACCAGAAGTATCCCCACCAGAGGTATCTCCACCTGTGCCATCTGTTCCCGTGATGTCAGATCCATCATCTGTTCCTGTGATTGGCGAGGTATCGTCAAAAATTGATGAGCTAAAATCTGAATAAACAACCGCGTTTATCGCATCCAACTGTACCGAGCTTGCTGTTTCTAATGCATTGACGCCTATAACAACAGATGTAATCATTTCTGTCGTAATTAGCGGATCAATATCACTCGCTAAGCTACCAGCGTTAATGCCTTGTATCGTTGTTTTTAATGAATCTAACGACTCACTTGGGGCAATACTTGCCATTGCTTCAATAGCTAGTGTAGTTTGATCGATAACAGGTTGGGTTGTTTGTACGCTGCCAATGGTGACGCTATCGGATGCTGTAGGTACCGTGATATGAATGGCTGCATCCATTGCGGCTGTCGCATCAATTCCATTAACCATGAGTCGATTTTCCAATGACTCTATAAGAACGCTAGTACTGACAACAGTAAAAGTTGCGGCAACTACTGAATTTGCATCACTCGCTCCGTTACCATCCAATATGCCATCAACAATGTCTGCAGCAAGTGCTTTAATTAACTTATCGGTGCCAAGCGTTATTCCGCTTTTTATTAATTCATCGTTGGTTCTTTTAATTGTTTCTGATAATGCCTCACTCGCTTTAATCATCGCTGCAACATTTAAAGGAGAAACTGGTGTTGTTATCGGGTTTTGAATTAAGCTTTCGTCTAATCCAAAATTAAAATTCTTGGTAACGTACTCAGTTGCAATATCAATGTTGGTAGCTGACAAATTTGGATCTAACGCAATTGCAGTGTAATAAATTAATGTACTAAATGGATTAATGTTTGCGGTAGTTTCGGTCGGGCTTGAAATGATTGTTTTCATTGTAAAGTTGGGCGTTTCATTCGTGACCGTGTCGGTTCCACCATTACTTGTAATTATCACAGGGTAGGCGGCATCCTGGGGAATATCGATATTGTAATTTGCGTGGTCATCGCTAATGCCGGCACCAATTAGCTGGGCATTTGAATCTTCCACTGTTAGCGCGGCCGATGTGACTGGGCCATCGCCTACACTGCCAGATACACCAACGGTATTCCCCGTTGCTTCAGGTAAATTGGCGTTAATTTTATCAATGGTGGCTTGATCGCAAGCAAGTAACCCCAAAGAAACGACAGAGATTAGAAGAATGCGCTTAAGCGAAAATAGTAAATTAGTACTAGACATATAAATTGACCTCAACTCAATATCGGCAATCCGTTGCGACATGGGTAAAACTGTAATTGAAATTGCTCTACGAGTTGTTTTCGGCTACCAAGTGAGTTGTATGCGTGTTGATGGTCACACATAACTATTGATCTAGGTATGCAAAAACAGGTTTTACTGCAATTTTTTTGAATAATTTTGTTACGACTCTTCTGTTTAAGTATCGGTTTGTGAGAAAAATAATTAACACAAATAAGCAGAAATTGCGCCACAAATATATATCCTAATAAAATCAAATGGTAATAGAATCTTTCTCGAAAAAATGCAGTAATATTTTCGTGTTTTAGCTGTATTTGTCGGGTATATGGAACGCGATAATTCATGTCGTTAATGTGTTTTGTAATCCAATTTATTGAATATTGAAGGAGCGTTAGAGAGCGGTTGTTTTATGGGCGAATATGATGTACATATTGCTGTTGTTATTGCCCTGATTTCCGCCAAGTTCGACTAAACCCTGATCGAAGTTCGTGCTATATAGGTTCATTGATTTCTTATCTACCGTTATTGTTTGTTGTGTATCTGTCCACTGGTCTAACCAAAGTGGTGTTTCAGTTATATTATTGGTGTCGTACGCGAGATAAATCTTCGAATGAGTATTAATCTTAAAACGCAAAAAGCTTGTACTTTGATTGGTTTTATCATTGTTTGCGGTAACCAGCATATCGATATCCACTAGTGTTGCTGGTATATCAGTCAACCTATATGAGCGATCAATATAGACATATTCTCCAATTTTTGTCTTTGTCCATACATATTCTTCTGGTGAAGTTTCAGAGATAAGTAATTCTGTTTCCTCTGGAATTTCACTTACTTCCACACTATCGACTGGTTGAATAATTTCAACCACTTGGTTTTGGTCGCTTAGTGCGCTATTGAACAGTATTATATCATGATCACTAGAGTTGCTAATGTAAGCTATGTCACTCAAAATGGTATTCAACATGTCTTGAGAAAAGAGATTACGCAGCTCGCTCGGATATTGCATTGGGACTAAGGTGTTTATTATTGATTTGATAGGAAGTAATGCATCATTTTGGGTAACAGAGTATAGGAAGGTAATACCTCTATCTAATTGAGAGATCAGTTGAGAGGTAATTTGAACGTTTTTCATATTTTGTGATGCTGACGCAAATGGAAATGTCGTCAGTACAGCTGCATTCAAGCTGGATTGAGCTTCTTGTCCGTTTACATATAACTCATTGGTCGCTGTCTCAATTAAAACGCTATTGCTTATTGCAATAAATGTTGTTGCGATTCTTGGGATTACGTTTAAATTACTTTCACCATCAAGTTTTCCATCTACAATATCTGCTGCTATTTGCTCGAGAACACCCTCTATGCCGAGATGAATATTCGATAATAAAAGCTCGTCTCTTGTGCGTCGTAATGCTTCAGAAAATGCTTCACTCGCTTTTATCATTGTTGCAACATTGGTTGGTGATATTGGAGAATATATCGGGTTTGTTACCAATTCTGTGTTGAGACCAAAATTGAAATTGTTCATGACAAATTCGGTTGCGATTTTAATGCTAGCACCGCTAATATCTTCGGATAACTTTAATGCAGTGTGGTAAATGAGAGTTGAATAAGGATTCAGGTTTGCAGTTGTTTGTGTCGGATTAGTAATAACTGAATAAAGAGAAAAATCGGGTGTTTCATTGGAAACGATATCCGTTCCACCTTTAGCAGATATCACTAATGGGTATGAGGTTGTATTGGGAATAGGGATGTTGTATTTCGCTTGATCATCACTAAATCCATATGTAACCATCACATTATCTTTTGTTGTAACAGTTATCGCAGCATTGACTATGGGGCCATCACCGACGCTGCCAGAAATTTGTGTGGAATTACTATTAATTGTCGTATTGAGATCATCTATCGACTCAATGTTGCAGGAGAGTACTGATAAAAAGAAAGGTGTAAAAAAAAGTGATCGATATTTTCCCAAGAATCGCCGAATTGTTTTTGGCATTACAAAAGGTCCTGTCCAATGAGATTTTTTGAAAATTTGTGAATTTATTTTCAAAAAAATAATAGTTAAAAACTAGTTTTCGGGCCACTAATGCATTCTGATTGCCAATGTTAAAATACGTTTAGAAATTATAAAGATAGGATTGTAAAACTTTTTGAAGAGAAAAATAGTGAGTATTTTTCTCAGGTTTCGTCGGGTGATAGATACGTAGGGTTTTAACGACTTATGCGTTAATTAAAAGCAACATGTTTGGAATTTAATTGATGACTTCCTCAACCGTATATTCTTTTTGATCTTTCGCGTGGGTAAATATAATAATTTCACCAATTAATCCTATCGCGAGGACTTGTACTCCCAGAACCATAAATAACGAACTGATGACTAACGCTGGGCGATCTGCCAGTGCAACATCAAAGAATATCCTATCGAAAATAAGATATGTTGTAATAATTAATCCGAGACTAAATGTAAATGTGCCGATTAAACCAAAAAATCGTAGTGGTTTTTTGGTAAATTTTGTTAAAAAGAAAACCGTCAGAAGGTCCAGCATGCGTCGCGTATAAATGCCGACAGAATGTACCCGCTTGTGGGTATCTTCTTGCGCTTGTTTTAAATTAACCTCTTTAACCTTGAAACCTTTTTTGAAAGCTAAATGAGGTAAAAATCGATGTAAATCACCATACAAATCAACTTCGTCTAAAACATTACGCTTAAACGCACGAACGCTACAGCCAACATCGTGTAGTTCAATTTCTGTCACACGATTTAGAATGTTGTGAAACATTTTAGCTTGCAGTTGATTAATTTGGGGGTCGTTTCGCGGCGAGCGGTTCGCAATAACCATATCAACATCAGCGAGATTCTCTAGTAATAATGGCAATTCCTTTGATTCAACTTGTATGTATGGCGGTAGAGTAATGATAACTTCCCCGCTTGCGTATTCATGGCCAACCGTAATTGCAACAGATTCACCAAATGATTTAGCTAGCGTTATAATTTTAATATTGTCATTTGATTCTTTTAGTGCTTTTATTTTGTTAAATATATCCTTTCTTTCCCCGTCAATTACAAAAATCAATTCATAGGATTGATTGAGTAAATCCAATCCACTAGTGTAATTTTTGTGGAGGACATTGATGTCTTCAATTCTTTTTTCAGTGATTGGGATAATGACTGATAAGGATATAGCTTGTTGGTTCATAGATGTTTATCCGTGTTAAACACTGTCAGTGCCAATTTTTTGGGTCAATTTCAGTATCTTGTTAAATTTAAAATCACCTGTGTGGAATATTAACTCACCCAAAACGCCAGTTAATAAAATGAAAAATGTTAGTATGGAAAACAAGATTGTTAAGCCAAACATTGTTGTAGGCGATTCGATATTTGAGAACAAGGCATATAAAAATGTAACTAGCGCAATGGAGCCTGGTATTATGCTTAATAAAAAAAACCAATACAGTGGCCTTGAAATGAATGTGACAAGTGTTTTTACTGTGAGCAAATCAAACAACACTTTATAAATGCGAGATAGGCCATATTTACTTTCACCAAATTGCCGAGCGTGATGTCTTACTTTTATCTCCGCAACAGTAGTTCCAGTAATAGATGTCATTGCTGGAATGAAACGATGCATTTCAGAATATAACGGGATGTTTTTAATCACTTCCGCTTTGTATGCTTTCAAAGAGCATCCATTGTCTTTAATTGGAACGCCTGTGATCTTCCCAATGATACGGTTGGCAATCATCGATGGAATTTTTCTCGTAATTAATTTGTCTTGTCTTTTATGGCGCCAACCGACAACGATATCATAACCTTCATTTATTTTACTTAAAAAATGCTCGATGTCTTTGGGGTCGTTTTGAAGGTCACCATCCATTGTGACAATTATTTTACCCTGGGCGTGATCAATCCCTGCAGCCATAGCGGGGGTTTGTCCATAATTTCGACGAAATTTTACAATTTTTAAATGGGGATCTTTTGCAGCAAGGGATTTAGCAATTTCAAATGTTTTATCTTTACTGCCATCATCGACTAAAATGATTTCGTAAGTTTTTCCTAGGGGTGCAATAGCATCTCTAATTGCACAATATAGCATCTCGACACTATCTTCTTCATTAAAGAGAGGCGCTGTCACGGATAAATCAAGTGGATATTGGATAGAATCCGTCACTATTTTGTTTCCTTACTCTGAGATTTATTCATCGTGTGGTGTTGCTTATATAATATAGTGGAAATTTCGGAATCGTTTTAGTTTGGCCAATTTGTTTCGTATGGTTCTCGTACTATAAAGTGAATTCGGTGCTCTTTAAGGCGCACAATACTATAATAAACCGTTATGCCAAATCTAGTATAGATTAAGATATATTTCTTAACAGCTTAGCTTCAACAAAAAAAATTCCAGGATTTTATTTGATCGGGGTATTAAGATTGCAGCTTTACATTTCGTGGGCATAATTATATAAGCTTGCCCTTTTGTCAGAAATGTATGAGGTTTAAATTAATGTCGACCTTCACAGAGGTGAAACAAATACTCGGCGATGCCTTAAGTCTGGATTTGGATACAGTTGAAATTGAGGCTGAAACGGCACTAGTCGGTAACATCCCAGAGTTTGATTCTATGGCAGTAGTCACAATTATTACCGCAATTGAGGAGAATTATGGCATTTTTATCGATGACGATGAAATTGATGCTGAAATATTTGAAACCATGGGTTCTTTAGTAAAATTTGTCGAGCAAAAATTGGAACAATAATTCTAAATGTCATCTATGCAGCCATTCTTTTTGAACAGTGCGGGCGGTCAAATTTTTTCGTATAATTTTCCGTCAGGATCAAGTAGTCAGTGTTCAGATCAGGCCGTATTAATTTTGCCACCATTTGCGGAGGAAATGAACAAATCTCGGCGAATGTTGAATTTAATATCACAATCTTTAAATTCCCTTGGTTACGCTGTCTTTTCGTTAGATTACTTCGGTACGGGAGACAGTGAAGGGGATTTTGCCGAAGCGAAATTGGATTTGTGGCTGCAAAATATAAAGGATGCCTACAATTGGCTAATTGAGGCTGGTGCTAAAGTAGTACATTTATTTACGTTACGATTTTCTTCATTATTAGTTTCCCCTTTACATTCCGTAATGGATTTACAATTTGGCAAGGTAGTCATTTGCCAACCTATTCTTGATGGCAATATGATGATGGGACAGTTTCTTCGATTAAGAACTGCCGCGAATATGTTAAGTGGGAAACAAAAAGAAACGATTTCAGATTTGAAAGCATTGCTTAAGAACAATGAAAGTGTGGAGATTGCAGGTTATGAATTGAATCCTGATTTGTATCATGCCATATCAGAATTAAGGTTAGAATCCTTATCTAGAAATGCAGCGAATGAAATGTTTTGGATAAACGTGGCATCGGATATCAATAAAACTCAATCACCGGTTGTAAAAAAAATGGTAGAAAAACTCAGAATGCAATCAATTAATTTGAGTGAATGCGACGTGCTTGGAGCACCTTTCTGGACAAGTGTTGAGATAACCGATGCTCCCGAATTATTGAACACTGTCAAATCCATATTCTCAGAAAAGTAAAAATATGAAAGAACACGCAATATCCTTTAAGTGCGGAAATGAAAACTTAATTGGTATTCTTCATCAGCCAGGTTCAGACGTGACTACCGGTGTTTTGATTATTGTGGGAGGGCCGCAATACCGTGTTGGTAGTCATCGACAATTTGTTTTGTTAGCTCGTGATTTGGCGGCACTCAATTTTCCTGTTTTTCGTTTTGATTATCGAGGAATGGGTGATAGTGAAGGGGATTTGAGAGATTTTGAAAAAATCGAATTAGATATTAAAGCAGCAATTGATGCTTTTATTGAAACTTGCCCGAAATTAACGAATATTATAATCTGGGGCCTATGCGATGCGGCATCGGCTGCATTGTTTTACGCTTATACCGATGAACGAGTTAAAGGCCTAGTACTGTTAAATCCCTGGGTAAGAACTGAAACGGGTGAAGCAAAGGCATATATGAAACACTATTATTTATCTCGATTAACAAATCCGGATTTATGGCGAAAAATAATATCTGGAAAATTTAGTTTAACAGCATCACTTGTATCATTTTTAAGTATATTTAAAAAAGTTATTTTTGGTAGTTCCAAAACGGGTGGTTCTGCGAAAGCTCAGTCTTTGTTTGATCAAAACTCTCCTTTGCCCGATAGACTCTTGATTGGATTAACGCGGTTTCAGGGAAACGTGCTATTTATACTCAGTGGTGATGATTTGACTGCGGCTGAATTTAAAGATGCCACCAAAGAATCGGAAGATTGGAAAAAAATACTATCTGAAGATCGCATTTCGACATATGAATTGGATGAGGCAAATCATACTTTTTCTCAAAAATCATGGCGAGATCAAGTTTCCAATTGGACGGGGCAATGGATGTTATCATTAAAATAGTAATGATTAATTAGACGCATGACTAAACAATCGCGTAAGTCACTTTTAAAAATTTTACTCCCCATTGGTTTTGTCTCGATTCTGCTTTTTGCTGCTGGAAGTATCTTTGTATTAAATTATTACGACCTTAGCTTTCGACAAGCGCTTTTGAAAATTTTAGATCGTTCAGGACTCAATAACAAGTCATTAGAAAACATTGTTTCCGCATCTGCTATGTTTCCAGATTTTCGATTTGATGGGCAAATGAAGCAAACCCATCCTCGGATTTTATTGCCGCAATTAGCTAATTGGAACGGTTTTACTGTTTCCCATATTATCGATTCACGTAGTAACTCCTTTGAAGAACAAGATATAAAAATTAGCAATCCGTGCAAAGCAAGGTATGTTCAAGCGCAAGCTTTATGTTGGATAATGACGGCAGATCCCAGTGTTGCAAGAAATGTCATTAAACAATTAGAAAGCTTTATCCCAAAAAAACCAGTTGTACAGGGAAAATATGGTAATGCATGGAAAATGGCATTAGCGTATGATTTGATTTCAACTTATCCAGAAATATCTGAAATTAGTCGCGATAAAATCGAAAATACTTTGCTTGTCTCGCTAAAAGAGTATGTTGGATTGTTGAACAATGATGGTCCATCTTTATGGCATGGTCGTGCGACTCTTGCTGCTATGTCGTGGATAATTGCAGTTGCATTGGGAAATGATACAGTTGAAAAGTCTCAGTGGGTAACACAAGCACAAGCGCATTTTCTTGAAGTGATTCGCGCGTGGGAGTTAACTGAAGGTTGGCCGGAAGGTTATAATTATTGGATCCAAAATCGTGCATTTCTTTTGGTTTTAGCGTCTTCAGCCTATTTAAATAGCCTAGAATTTTCTGCTAATGAATCAAGTATAAAAAAATTGCTTGAGCGCTCAGCTTATTGGCATATATATGCAACTCGGCCAGATAATCGAATCGAGGGGTACGGTGATGAAGGTTCTAGGGTAGATTTAAAAGACGAAACGCAACGTGTAATTGATTTGATCGCACAGGCGACCCAGAATCCCATCATTGCTCAGTACTCTCGATATTTACGTAGACTGCATGGAAATCAAGGTTATTATAGAGACTATCGATGGGGCATGTTTTTGTTTAAAGATCCCGATATTTTTTCGAGTGCACAAGATAACAAAGATTTATCTAATTTTCATGTTCTACCCAAATCTGATTGGTTTGGTAAAGGCGCATTCAATCAATTTTTTATTCGTTCTGGCTGGGGAGCGGATGATACATTTATTAGTTATCGTGCAGGTGCATCCCTAGTGCATCATGGGCATTATGATGCGGGACACTTTTCAATATTTAAAAAATCTCCATTAGCCGTAAATAGTAGTACTTATGGAGATTTTTCTGGATCTAACCGGTTAAATTATTCCATTAGAACAATTGCAAAAAACAGTTTGTTAGTTCTAAAGCCTGGTGAGACCGTTAAACCGAATCGTTTTTTCATTGAAAATGTTTCTGATGGTGGTCAACGATTAACAATGCCAACCGGCAGTCAAATTAACAATGTTTCACAATGGTTGGAGAACCTTGGCAAAGGAAGGCATTATGAGGGTGGTAATATATTACATTATGATTTTCAAGAGTCTGAATATGTTTACATAGAATCAGATATTACAAGCGCGTATAACTCTCAGATATATGATGCAAATGGCGATAATGGTAAGGTGGAATTGGTTAAACGAAGTTTGTTTTACGATTTTCCTTTAGACTTATTGATTACATTTGATCAAGTTAGAAGCGCCAAAAAGTCATACATTAAAAAATGGATCTTACATTCTGTTGATCAACCTCTGTATAGTGGAGGAAAAGTACTTCAAGGTGATATTGATAATGGAATATTGGAAACGGAAGCAAAAGTTGGATTAATAAAGAATAAAAAAAGTTATTTGAAATTGTATTCTCTATTTCCTAGTGATGCGATTACTCGAATTATTGGTGGGCTTGACTATCAGTATTATGTCGAGAGTGATGGGGATGAATCTCATTTAGATGGACGTAATTATGCGGTTGGTGCTGCAGTTAAACCTTGGTTTGACCAAGCAATGTGGCGCATTGAAATTCAAGCTAAATCAAAGGAAAAGAATACGGATTTTCTTACATTGTTATCTCCAAGTTTGAACAAACCAAAAAGTATAAAGTTTAAAAAACTTAATATTAATAATGTTGTTAAAGGAGTGATGTTACGAAATAAGATTATTCTATTTTCACTTGATGGAAAGCCAAATAATCTTATACTCGAAAACTTAAACGGCGCTCATCAGCTTTATTTGATGGGGTTGCCTGAAAGCACGCTTGTAAAAGTCAATTTGAGTGGTGTTGAAAGTGAAAAACAAGTCAATTCACAAGGTGTAGTGTCAGTAAAATTACCGAGAAAAGATGGGCCGCTGAAGTTAGTTTGGTAGTTTCCAGTAATTTTTTATGTAATGTTATTACGTTAAACTAAAATTTCAAGACTAGGGGGATGACTTAAAAAATTCTCTGGACTCGCAGTACGGCCATAAGCACCCGATTGAAAAATTGCTATTAAGTCTCCAACATCGGCTTGCGTCAATTCCATTTTGTTTGATAATAGATCTAATGGTGTGCAAAGCGGGCCGACCACATTCACTAATTCTTTTTGACCAGAAAGTTTGTTGGCCACCGCAGCGGGGTAGTTTTTGCGAATGACTTGTCCAAAGTTTCCAGATGCTGCCAATTGATGATGTAATCCACCATCAACAATTAAAAAAGTCTCGCCTCTTGAGACTTTTTTATCTATTACTCGGCTAACGTATACACCGGATTCTCCCACGAGAAATCGTCCTAACTCCATGACTATTTCGGTTTCTGGAAGATTGTTTTTTATTTCAGGTAACAATCGATGTAAGTTTTCCCCAACAGATTTTAAATCTATTGGTTTGTCGCCTGGGAAGTATGGAATACCTAGTCCACCACCAATATTTAATAGTTGTGGTGCGTTGGGAGCTGAGTCTGTTAAGCGAAAAGCAAGCTCAAACGTCTTGTTGTGAGCATCAATAATACTATCCGCGTTTAAATTCTGTGAACCACTAAATATGTGAAAACCGTGAAAACTAACAGGCAACTGATTCATTTCTGATAAGGTTTCTGGAATTCTTTCTGCATCTATTCCAAATTGTTTTGGGCCGCCACTCATTTTCATGCCAGAGGCCTTCAATTCAAAATCTGGATTTACTCGAATAGCGAGTTTGGGTGTTAAATTGAGTTGCTGGCCAATTTTACTGATTCGCCGCATTTCATTTTCAGATTCTATATTGATGACTACTTCAGCTGCGATTGCCTGTTTCAATTCTTTGTCAGTTTTTCCTGGTCCGGCAAAACTGATGTGATGTTTTGGCATAGTGGTGTCGAGCGCAATTTTCATTTCGCCAGCAGAAGCGAGATCAAATCCATCAACTAATGATGACATATACTGCACTATTGCTGGCATTGGATTGGCTTTGATGGCGTAATGTAAATGGATTTCTTTTGGTAAAATATCTCTTAATAAGTTAACTTTGTTTTTAATTACTTGGCGATCATAAGCAAAAAAGGGAGTTTGACCAACTTGTTCAGCGAGTTGTGTGATTGGTATATTTCCGACAAGTAAACAATTTTCAGAATTGGAAAATTGGTCCATTTTTACATGTTGTGGTTTTTCTTTCATGACTATTTTTCCTGAAAAAAGTCTAAGTATTGTTGAGTTAATTTTTTTCGATCAATTTTGCCATTTGGATTTTTTGGCATTGATTGAATAAATTGAATATGTGCCGGGTGCATATAATTAGGCAATCGCTTTTTGCATTCAGTTAATAGCTGTGCTTCATTACTGTCGCTTTCAGTTGTCGCTATGATGATAATCGCTTGACCAAGCATGTCGTGAGGTACACCAAAGGCTGCGGCTTCAGAGATTAATCCGGTTTGATAAACAATTTCCTCCAATTCAGATGGGCTGACGCGATAACCAGAGGTTTTTATCATTTCATCTTTTCTTGAAAGAAAATATAAATAACCATCTTCATCCATTTTTACATTGTCGCCAGACCAAACAGCAATCTCAGTTAAGGTAAGGCCATTTTCTTTGATGGGAACTGGTTTAAAATGTTCGGAGGTTTTTTGAGGATCGTTCCAATATCCGAGTGAAACTAGCGATCCTCTGTGAACAAGCTCCCCCGGTTCGCCAGCTGCGCAGGGACTTCCGTCTTCTCTTACTACCATTATTTCAGCATTTGGAATTGCCTTGCCCATTGATCCAGGGCGATTATCTAATTCCTTTGGTGGTAAATAGGTGGAACGAAACGCCTCCGTTAAGCCATACATCAAATAGACATCTGTATTTGGAAGTGATTTTTGTAAGTTGTTTAATGTTGCTGTTGGCATCGCGCCACCAGAGTTGGTTATATAGCGTAATTTATTTTTACTTGAAATATCCCAATCAAGTTGTGCTAATTGATTCCATAATGGTGGTACGCCAGCAAGCCCGGTAATGTTATATTTACCAATCGCTTTGATTACGTCACGTGGTAATAAGTAATCCATCAGTGTGATGGTGGCACCAACTAAAAATCCGGTTGTTAATTGACTTAAGCCATAGTCAAAACTAAAGGGCAATACGGCCAGCAAGTTGTCTTTCTCTGTGTTTTCGAGATATTGTGCAACACTTTTTGCGCCTGCGATCATATTTTTGTGAGAAAGTACAACTCCTTTTGGTTTCCCAGTACTACCAGAGGTATAAAGAATTGCGGCAACATCCGTATCTATTCTTGCAGGAAAATCATTGGTACCCAGTGTTAGTTGTTGCCATTGTATTATTGCATAGTGAGTTTCAGCGGAATTTGTCGCTTTATTATCTACATCAATAATCGTATGAAGATCATGGCACTGCACTAATTGTTCACTAAGTTGGTTAATTCTGTCTGCTGAGGAAATCAGAATACGAACATTGCAATCTTTTAAAATGTAACTGACTTGATCCGGTTTGAGAAGTGGATTTATCGGTACAAATACTGCGCCTGCTAAACTACTCGAAAAAAAACTGATAACAGTTTCCAGGCGCTTGGGTAAATAAATTGCAATTCGTTCTCCTGGTAAAATGTTGCATTTCAATAATCCGGAAGCAATAGTCTTAAGCTGTTCCGAAAGTTCTTGATAATTGATTTGCAATTTTTTATGGAAAAGCGCTGTATTTTCTGGTGTACGTGCTGCGGTTTTGGTGATTAATTCATGAATAATATTTGGCATAAGTGTGCTAACCAGAACTTTTGTTGTTTACAGTGGATTTTAATATTGCTTTATCTATTTTACTTTGTCGTATATACGGATGCGCAAACGGTATACTCCAGGCAATGATTGCAACAATTATATCACTAATATCGGCATTGGCGCCGTCTAACCATTGCTGTTGCCACTCCATCGTTATGCATAAAACTGAGATAGATATAAAACCGCTTAGAAAAATGAAAACAGTTTTGGATCCTTGAAAAAAATTAATGAAATAACTTAATCCTAAAAATATCCAGGTGATATTGAGGAATTCTGTTAACCGAAAAATTCGTTTTGATTCATTTGTAAAAGGTATCCAGTTGAAGGTTGTGGCTAATTCATTATTTGTGATTCCAGGATAGTTTAATTCATTAATTATATAAGCAAAAAGCAGTGCATAAATGGCGCAAAATAATAAATATTCTTGTGACTTTTCTTGAAGAACAAAAAATATTGCTGCACCTACCAAGAAGCCAGTTAACTGTTCATTTGGTAACTCCATATTTGCGAGATTGGTTTTTAAAAACAGAGTTATACTGATGAATAGAAAGGATAATAATATGGCATTGGATCTGTCGCGCATGGTGCAAGAAAATAGAACCATAACAGCAAACACTTTAAGCATAAATGCGATACCACTAAAAGAAGCAAGATGATTTGTCGCAAGCGCTGAATGGTTTGCCAAATTTGCGTCAGTTGGGAAATTATTAAAGCTAATGTAGGGAGCAATTATGCTAATTTCAGCTAAAGCCCATGCAATACAAACCAGTAAGCCCAGGTCGGTTAGTCTGCCAGCTTTGAAAAAGTTTTTTCTTAATTGATGTAATTGTGCTCCTAACTTGCTGGCTTTGGAGGTGAAAAAATATAAAAATGCTCCACTAAAAGCGCCAAGTGTATTGATATAGAAATCAATGAATGAGTGTGCTCGGCTTGGTATAAATAATTGTATCGATTCCAATATCAAGCTAACAATTGCGGCGATTAGCGTGGCAGAAATTATCAGAATTTTGCGGTTAATTCGTTTTTCTAATAGGATCGAAATTAAAATACCAAATGGTATGTATATGAAAGTATTGATTATTATGTCACTTCTGGGAACGTAACGTGTTTTGCTTTCAAAGCTAGCTATCCAATTTTCGGTTTCAGGCCATTTCCAATCAGTTAATGGATAGAGGCTACCGTAAGCCAGTAATAAAAAATAAGAAAAGGTAAAAAAAAGAAGCAGATGATGTCTGTTATTTAATACTAATGGAAGTATGCGTTTAATAAACGTCATATATTGATGACTTTCCGTGTCCTAGATATTAAATTTACGCCAATGTTTAAATAGAAACTTCGGTTTTATTTTACAACGTTTGTTGTCTTTACTTAAAGGCAAAATGCATTTAATGGACCAAGCTTTGTCGAAGGAATTTACAGGCGCCACTCGCGTAACTAATTTGTAAAAGGATGGTTTGTGCTGTTTTTATTGGTCTCAAGTCACCTCTTTTAAATGATAAACAGAATGCTTTTTCGTCAAAACACACTGTCTGTGAAACACTTCACATATTTGAAAAATGAAACGTGTATAATACAAAACTATAAAGAAAGCGGGATTGTCGCACTAATTTACAATTAAAAACCGTAATTGATTTTAGAACATTGAAGCTAGGTGACATTTGATGGAAAATTCATAATAATCAAGAAATTATGCATTGAGGCGTGGATATTGCACAGCATTTTGATTGCGAATAAAAAATCTTTTGTTATGCTCTTAAATTAGGTTAGAGAAGTTTGAAAATGAGTGATGATATGAAAAACCAAGATACACAAAATAATAACGATAAAAATGTCAATTTATCTCGCCGAAAATTGGCGAAATTAAGTCTAATTAGTGCGCCAGTACTAATGTCATTACATAGCCGCCCTGTACTGTCTCGAACTTGTACGTTGTCAGGTATGATTTCGGGCAATATGTCCGTTGATGCTGGTGGTGACTTATGCGATAGAAAAGAATATTCCTTTGGCCGTAGTCCGGGGTATTGGAAGTCGTTACGGCATTCATCCGAGCCAGTCGATCGATATTTTACCGAGTTTGGTACGATATTTGGCACAGTGAAATTCGATAATTTGAATTTTTTTGAAATTTTTAAATTATCCGAAGACTTAAAAAATAACTGTGATGCATTTAAATTTCGTAATACCAATAAGTATCGCGTAAATTTTTGCGGTGATCCAGATGCAGATCCTACTGGCAGTGGAGATCCGAGTTTAGACCCGAATTCTTATTATGAAACCACGCTAAAACCGATAATTACGCCTTATTTTCAAGCGGACTTTGAATTGGCGCGGTTTGCAGCAGCATGTTATTTAAATGCCATGGTATCTTTGGCTGGAACCAATTCCGATATCCAAGCTGGGTACTTTTTTAAACCCGAGCAAGTTATCGAGTTGTATCAATTGGGTGAAATGGGTGGTGGCAATTATACAGTTGCAGGTGTCACAGTGTACCTGACTACACCTGAAATCATTCAGCTACTTAAAGATAGTTTTGTTTAATCCCAGTTTTCAATTATTCCTGCCTGCTTAATGTGCTGGAAAATAAATATAAACAATCGGTTCCTAATTAGAGAGTTTGATGACGAATCGATTGTTTACGACAAATTTTCTGGTAGTACCCATCTTATTGATTTTATCTCTTCTAAAATATTAAATGCGTTAAATAATGATTCAGAACTGGCTACAGATTCTATAAACTTATTAATAGAGCGAGAATTTGAGCCGTCCGATCAAAAAACGTTACATGCTGTGGTTATGCAGCATTTACTTGGGCTTGAATCCCAAGGATTTGTTAGTCGAGCAAGTTAAGCAAACGTTAGTGTGATTCTGATTTTGTTTTGTTGATAAACAATATATTCTTTTTATTAAAGGCTAAATTTAAAGCGTGAAATTATCCCAACTAGAAAAAGTTGAATTTGATGCTTTATTGAAGAGTGAAAACGGAGTGAGTTTTTACATTGGTCCTTATCTAGTCAATGTCAGTAGTGAGATTCCATTAGTTGCAAAGGATATATATTCACTTTATTCAGACTATTGTATAGAGAGTGAATCTCATATTGCTGATATGCATATTCAAATTCTTCATGGGAAAGGAATTCATCGCTTCTATAATAAACAAGCCATTTTCAGCAATGATGGAACAGAACCATTTGCGCCACTTTCCCTAGATCATGCGTACGCATTATTTGAATGGGGCTTGAATTGGGTTATCGCAACACAATCCCATCAGTATATGATGATTCATGCAGCGGTTGTCGAAAAAAATGGGCGTGTAGTAATCATGCCCGGATCGCCCGGTGCAGGAAAAAGCACTTTATGTGCAGCATTAATATACAATGGGTGGCGATTGTTTTCAGATGAGTTAGCGTTAATTTCTTTATCAGATTTGACAATTATGCCTGTACCACGCCCGGTCAGTTTAAAAAATGAATCGATTTCAATTATTAGCCAATTCCTTACATCTTCAACATTTGGTACGGTTGCAAAGGATACGCATAAAGGTACCGTTTCTCATTTAAAACCTCCAGTAGATAGTGTTGTAGATGCTAATACGTCTGCAGCTGCAACGCATATTATTTTTCCAAAGTTCATTAAGGGGCATCGGACTGATTTAATTTCATATTCCAAGTCCAGAGCGTTTATGGAAATAACGCAACAAACTTTCAATTATCATATTTTAGGAATTGCAGGATTTGATTGCATGGCGGACTTAATTGAAAAATGTGATTGTTATCAGTTCTTCTATAGTGACTTATCAGAGGGAATTAGCGCCTTTAATGACCTATGATTTGAGTAAGATAAGATGACTAAAAATGCATTAAAAGATAATAATTTATTAATAAATGTCTTAAACAAGTCACTTAGCCTCAGTCAATTGAATCTGCGACATTGGGATATGATTTTACGACAAGCTAGGCAAAGTCATGTGATATCAATACTGGCAAATCGTTTGAGCAAAGATGAGTTAAATTGTTTACCTGATCGTGTGAAATTACACTTCGAGATACAAAATCAAGTTTCAATACGCCATCTCTCCGCAATAAATTGGGAAATTCAATGTATATTGGATGCGTTAAAAACGGTCAATCAGCCTTTGGTATTGCTTAAAGGCGCAGCGTATGCCATATCCGATTTGCCGGTGAGTAGGGGAAGATTGTTTTCTGATGTCGATATTCTCGTACCATTTAATCAAATTGAAAAAGTTGAAAAAGCATTTGTTAAATTTGGATGGGTTTCCACCAAATTGGAAGCGTATGATCAAATGTACTATCGAAAGTGGATGCACGAATTGCCGCCGATGACCCATGAAAAACGCGGAACAGCCTTGGATGTGCATCACAACATATTACCCCTAACCGCGAAAAAACCAGTTGATTCTTCAAAGCTTTTATCTGAAAAAGTCCCGATCAGCGGATATGAAAATGTATATGTTCTGCAGCCGGTCGATATGGTGTTACACAGTATGACCCATTTATTTCATGAAGGTGAAATGGATCATGGACTGCGAGATTTGTTAGATCTAGATTCTTTGATCAATTACTTTAGTCATAAAGAGAAGAATTTTTGGGATAAGTTGTTGCAAAGAAGTGAAGAATTGAATTTACAATTGCCGCTGTATTATGGATTGAGATATCCCCACAAAATTTTGAAAACGCCCGTTCCAAATGACGTATTGACCAAAACAAATAAATTTTTACCCAAATTTCCACGACTGATGGATTTTATATTCACAAGAGGTTTCAGGCCAAATCATCGATCATGTGATGATAGCTATTCAGTATTCGCAAAATGGTTGATTTACGTTCGCTCCCATTATTTGCGCATGCCCTTTTATTTGCTAATTCCCCACCTAATTAGAAAGGCCTATGTACGTCGTACTGCCAAAATAGAAAGTGAAGCCAATAATCAACAACAGGCATAATTTACTTAGGATAATATCAAAACTATTTTAATCGCCTATATTCTAGGCGAAAATAATTATCCGCTCATTTCTATTACGCATTATCCCTGAATTAGGTAAAAGATTGACAATTAAAACAAATAATGACGATTAAATGAATTGACGCTGGCTTTTTTGCTTGATATATCTTTACTTCGGGCGCCACATAATTACAATAACGAGCGTAATTTTTTTCATTGTCGGATTGATAATCAATCTGCATGGTTAATAAAAAGACGGTAAGGGATTTTTTAAGATGATAAAAACACTAAAAGCAGTTTCTGTATTTTTCGCTTTGTTATCACTTTCAGGGGGGGCTATTGCTGGAGGAGATGCAAAGGCTGGAGGGCCAAAGTCAGAACTATGCCAAGGGTGTCATGGTGCCGATGGGATGAGTGTTAATCCGGAATGTCCTAACTTGGCAGGTCAAAAACCTGGTTATATTTTTAAACAGGTTAAAGACTTTCAGGAAGGCAAACGGCATAACGACACAATGTCTGCAATGGCAGCGTTAGCTGGAAGTAATCAAGATTTAAAAGACATATCCGCATTTTATGGAAGTCTAAAATCAATGACTGGCAAAAATTATCTACTCGCACCACCGCCAAGTGATGCGAAGAAAATTGCTGCCGGTAAAAAGATCTTTTTAAATGGTAATCCACGGACTGGTTTATACGGTTGTGTAAACTGCCATGGTAAAAATGGTAAGGGTAAGTCTGCGACAAATCAGATTTTTCCTGTTATTGGCGGCCAGACTAAAGATTACTTGGTGAAGCAGTTAAAAGATTTTCGTAAAGCAGATCGGTCAAATGATCCAGCAAATATGATGATGGATATTGCAAAAAAACTGTCAGATAAAGAAATTGATTTAGTGACAGATTTCTTAGCAAGTCGATGATCAAAAAGTAAAACTGATATTTAAAAAAAGCGGGTAGTAACCCGCTTTTTTTATGTCTATAAATTATTAAAGAATCCTATGAGAAATGCGGGCTGTGGATCAAGAGCTTGCGCTAGACAGCTCTCTTACATCTTGTAATCGCTGCATTAGTGCGTCCTCGCACGTCCAATCGTATTATAGGTTTATCATGTTATTGGGCTTTTACATTCTCAGATTGAAAAGCAATTAAATGTTCTAGGTCTAATCCAACGTTAATGGACTGGCCAATTTCGTAGTCGTAGTGACTGGGGAATGTCGCGAGTAGCTCTGTCGACTGAGAAATTAATAATGTATAGAGTATTTCTGAGCCCTTAAACGCTTTATGTTGCACAGTGGCTGTCAAGTTACTGTCAGCTTGAGGTTTAACGTCATCAGGTCGAATTAAAATATCGACTTCGGTACCGAATTTCCAAGGATAGGTTTTGTTGCTGCTAAAAACTCCAATTTCGGTTTTAATGGTATTGTCTGCGATAAGTTGTCCAGATAAAAATTTTCCTTTGCCAATAAAGTTTGCTACAAATCGATTGACAGGATCATGATATAAATTATAGGCAGTATCCCATTGTTGGATTTTTCTATCATGTAATACACCAACTCTATCTGCGATTGCGAAAGCTTCAGATTGATCATGTGTAACCAGCAGGCCTGTCAAATTTTGATCTTTTAATATATTTCTGACTTCTAAACTTAATCTTTCTCGTAAATCGATATCAAGGTTAGAAAACGGCTCATCTAGTAAAATTAACTTTGGCTTTACCACAAGCGCTCGTGCCAGCGCGACGCGTTGTTGCTGACCTCCAGATAACTCATGGGGATAGCGAGCACCTAAACCTGTGAGATTGACAATCTCTAGCATTTCAGAGGCGGTTTTTTGTTTTTCTATTTTGCTAAGATATCGAAGCCCAAAACAAATATTGTCTGTCACTGTCATGTGTGGAAAAAGTGCATAGTCCTGGAAGACCATTGCGATATGTCGTTTTTCAGGGGGGAGAATGTAATTTTTATCAGAAATAACATGACTGTCGAGTATGATTTTTCCTTCCTTTATCGGTTCAAGACCTGCTATCGCCCGTAATATAGTACTTTTACCGCATCCGCTTGGACCTAACAAACATGCTAAGTCCCCTTGATTAATTTGTAAGGAAAAATTATCAATAGCAATTTGATTGTCGTATTGACATTTTATATTGTCGAGTTCGAGTTTCGTTTTCATGAGGGTAAATAATTATTACAATTTTCCCATGAGAAATTCGAGCAATGCCTTTTGGGAATGTAAGCGATTTTCTGCTTCAACAAAAACTACGCTTTGTGTTCCATCAATTACGTCGGAAGTGACTTCTTCTTCTCTATGTGCGGGTAAGCAATGCATGAACAGTGCATCTGCTTTGGCTTGTTGCATAATCAAATTATTGACTTGGTAAGCGCGAAATTCTTTTTCCCTTTCGTTTTGTTCTTCTTCTTGTCCCATGCTAGCCCATACGTCGGTGACAATTAAGTCAGCATCTTTAGCGGCAACAAGTGGATCATCGATAATTGAAACATGGTTTTTTGCTTTTTCAACAATCCAATTTAATGGTAAAAAGTTTGCTGGTGCGCAGATGTTAAGTTGAAAATCAAATTGTCTTGCAGCGTTTATAAATGAATGACACATGTTATTTCCATCACCAATCCAGGTAACCGTTTTACCTGAAATATCACCACGTAATTCATTGTATGTTTGGATGTCTGCTAGTAATTGACAGGGATGAAATAAATCAGTTAACGCATTAATGACAGGAACACGTGAATGTTTAGCAAACGATTCCAACTTGCTGTGTTCAAAAGTACGAATCATTATGATGTCAACCATTCTTGATAGTACTTTAGCTGAATCTTCTATCGGCTCTCCGCGGCCAAGTTGCGTGTCCCTAGGGGATAAGAAAATTGCTTGTCCACCCAATTGAATCATTCCGCACTCAAACGACACACGAGTACGAGTTGATGATTTCTCAAATACCATTCCTAATACTTTGTTGTACAATGGTTCATGCGTTTCATTGTTTGAATGCATTTTTTTAAGTTCGTGTGAGCGATTTATGATAGCTTTTAGCTCATCAGGTGTTAAGTCGTTCAGTGTTAAAAAGTGGCGCACCATAAATTATTTTCCATTAAGGTTTTTTATTAGTTGGCTCAATGTCGACACGAGTTCATCGCATTGAGTTTTTTCGAATATGAGAGGTGGCAACAATCGAATTGTATTTTGAGCGGTTACATTGATTAACAATTGTTTTTCGATCGCTTGGGAAACGAGTTCCGTACAGGGTTGATTTAACTCAATTCCAAGCATCATTCCCAATCCACGTATATTTGCAACGATATCTGAATCTTTTAGTGATTCGTTAAACGCATCCAATAAATATTTACCTTGTTGAGTTGCAAGTGCTGTTGCTTCGATGCTTTCCAACGTTTCAATAACGGATAGTGCAACCTTAGTGGCAAATGGATTTCCACCATAAGTGCTGCCATGATTACCTGGTTGAAAAATATTTGCTGCTTTACCGCTGGCTAAACATGCGCCAATAGGAATTCCATTACCTAAGCTTTTTGCTACAGTCATGACGTCTGGGGTAATTTGATTATGCTGATGCGCAAACCATTTTCCCGTTCGACACATGCCTGTTTGGATTTCATCAAGCATGAGTAGCCAATCGAATTCGTCACAGACATCTCTAAGGTTATTTAAGTAGTCTGAATCTGGAATATTTATTCCGCCTTCACCTTGAATTGGTTCCACCAGGATGGCAACAATGTTTTTCGAGTTTTTTGCGACTTGCCTTATGGCGTCAATATCATTAAATGGTACGCGCACAAATCCATGTACCAATGGTTCAAAACCAGCTTGAATTTTCCGATTTCCAGTCGCGGTTAGCGTTGCCATTGTCCTGCCATGGAAGCTGTTTTCCATAACAATAATCATTGGATCGTTTATGCGTTTATTGTGACCAAATAAACGCGCGATTTTTATTGCTGCTTCATTGGCTTCTGCACCTGAATTCCCAAAAAAGACATTATCCATTCCAGTGATACTACAAAGCTTGTTAGCGAGTTGTTCTTGATGTGGGATATGATAAATGTTGGAGGTATGCAATAGGGTTTTGGCTTGTTCACAGATAACATCGCTGAGAGCAGGGTGTGAGTGTCCTAACCCGCAAACCGCTATTCCACCCAATGCATCTAGATATTTGTTTCCTTTGTCATCCCAAAGGTAAGCCCCCTCACCGCGAGTGAAAGAAAGTGCTTGTCTTGCGTAGGTGTTCATTAAACAGTTAGTCATAATCTTTATCACAATATTAAACAAAAAAGCGGCTATACCAAGATAGCCGCATAAGAATTTACACTCAATCCCTTATAAATAACGCCAAGGAATTTTTGCTTGAGTCGTCACATAATAGGGTTTAATCAGAGACGCCAATAATTGTCTGGATTACATGCAAATTTGATAGCGTCAATTCTAGAACGGAATGTGATAAGACGCAAATTATGTGGGTTTATCAGGGAAGTCCGATTAAAAATCGGCCTCCCCAAAACAAATTATTTTGAGATTTATTTCGAAAAGTTACTAGCGACAAAATCCCAATTCACCAATCCCCAAAATGCCTCTAAGTAATTAGGTCGAGCATTACGAAAGTCGATGTAATAGGCATGTTCCCAAACGTCACATGTTAGTAAGGCTTTCTGGCCATCAGTCGCAGGTGTGCCGGCATTGCTGGTACTTGCTAGTGCTAAGGAGCCATCACTATTTTGTACTAACCAACCCCATCCTGACCCAAATGTTGTAATTGCATTTTTTGAAAATGCGTCCTTGAATTCTGCAAATGATCCAAATGCACTATTAATAGCGTCAGCCAATGCACCGGTAGGCTCGCCACCGCCATTTGGACTCATGCAATTCCAATAAAAAGTATGATTCCAAACCTGTGCTGCGTTATTGAAAATTCCGCCAGAACTTTTAAGGATAATATCTTCCAACGATGAATCTTCAAACTCAGTACCTTTAATCAAGTTGTTCAAATTTGTTACATACGTTTGATGATGTTTACCGTAGTGAAATTCCAACGTTTCTTTTGAAATGGTTGGTGCTAAAGCATCCATAGCATACGGTAATTCAGGTAATTTGTGTTCCATAGGGTGACTCCATTGTTGTGGTGTATCGAATTTTGGAAATAGTCTAAAAAACTCACGAAGAGAATGCAAGCCTGATTAAATTACTAAGTCTTTTGGAATTGAGGATATGCTAACATCTAGGTCATGAATGGTATAGAACTCGGAATATTTTCCAATCGAATTGCAGCGATTTGTGACGAAATGGGAGCCTTATTGCAAAGAGCTGCTTTCTCAACCAATATTAAAGATCGTCTGGATTTTTCCTGTGCAATTTTTGATGCGAAAGGAGGCTTAGTTTCACAAGCGGCCCACATTCCAGTGCATTTAGGCAGCATGGCATACGCAACAAAATCCATCATAAATGAAATTCAGTGGTTGGAAGGGGATATGTTGATATTGAACGATCCCTTTTTAGGTGGAACCCATTTACCTGATATCACATTGATTGCGCCAATTATCATTGAGCAAGAGTTAATTGGGTTTGTCGCTAATCGAGCGCATCATGCTGACATTGGCGCAACAACGCCAGGCTCAATGCCGGTGACAAGTTCGTTAAATGAGGAAGGAGTAATTATTCCTCCCACAAAAATAATCAATCAATACAGTAAAGATCAAAACATATTTTCCAAATTGTTAAATCAGTTACACAACAGACTTCAATCTGAAGGTGATTTTGCTGCTCAGATTGGTGCAAATCAATTGGCTATTCAACGATTACATTCGTTAATAAAAAAGATGAGTGTTAATTCGTATTTATCTGCAATATCCGAATTAAATAGTTATGCAAAACGATTGGCGCAAAAAAGTCTGTCGAAAATTCCAGAGGGAAGCTATTCCTTTGTTGATGTGATGGAAGATGACGGCTGGGGTAAAAAAGATATTCAAATATGTGCAACAATCACAGTGAAAAAAAATCAACTACATGTGGATTTTAACAATACCTCAGATCAAGTTGAAGGTAATATTAATTGTCCATTATCCGTTGCTGCTGCGGCTGTATATTATGTTTTTCGTTGTTTAATGCCGGCCTACACGCCAGCTTGTGCGGGCAGTTTTGAATGCATTTCTATCAAAGCGCCTGAAGGTTGTTTAATTAACGCAACCTATCCCGCTGCTGTCGCCGCAGGTAACGTGGAAACTAGTACCAGAATAGTTGATGTTGTAATGGGCGCGTTAGCACAAGCAATTCCCGAACGTCTTGCGGCTGCAAGTCAAGGCAGTATGAACAATCTAGCGATGGGATCGAGAGACATTAAGCGATCTTGGGATTATTATGAAACCATGGGCGGTGGTATGGGAGCAAGTGAAAAACACCACGGATTAAGCGCGGTACAAACCCATATGACAAATACGCTGAATACGCCAATCGAATCGTTGGAAACTCATTTTCCATTACGAATAAATAAATATGCGATTAGATCTGATTCAGGTGGAAGCGGAAAAAACAAGGGCGGCGATGGATTAATTAGAGAAATAGAGTTTTTATCTGAGGCAAATGTAACACTATTAACCGAGCGCCGTGTTCATCCACCCTGGGGATTAAAGGGTGGTAGTAGTGGAGAGCCTGGGATTAACTTACTAAACGGAAAAAAGGTACCTGCTAAAGTGGAGCTAAAAGTTTATCCAGCTGATGTGTTAGAAATTAGGTCACCCGGTGGTGGGGGTTATGGTGAGGAAAAATAATGTGTGGTATATGTGGTGAATTTCGTTTTGACCAAAGTAGTGTTAGTCAAGAAACAATAAAAAAAATGATGCAAAAGCTCGAGAGACGCGGGCCAGATGCATCCGGGTTTTATGTGAAAAATCATGTTGGTTTTGGACATCAGCGTTTAGCAATAATTGATTTAAGTGAAAAGTCCGCACAGCCCATGACAGATAATACATTAGGTCTACACATCGTATTTAATGGTTCTATTTATAATTACAAAATTTTGCGTGAAGAACTTCGTGCGTCAGGATACGATTTTTTTTCCAATGGGGATACCGAAGTCATCTTAAAAGCTTACCACAAATGGGGTGAGAGCTGCGTTAAACATTTACATGGCATGTTTGCATTTGCGATTTGGGATGAAAACCAGAATCAACTTTTTCTTGCACGGGATCGTCTGGGCATTAAGCCGCTGTATTATTCTATTACAGAAAATGGGATTCAGTTTGCTTCGAATATGCGAGCATTATTAGCAACCGGTTCAATAGACCAGTCCATTGATAAAGTTGCATTACATAATTTATTTAGTTTGCATGCAGTTGTACCTGCACCACGTACAATTTATAACGGCGCCAAAAAATTAAATCCAGCGCATACAATGGTAATTAGTGCATCAGGTAGCGTGACAGAAACAAATTATTGGCAACTAGATGCTACTCGTTTTGATCGAGATCCTTCGGAAGATGAATGGATATCTTTGATTCATGACGAATTAAGAGAAGCCGTACGAGTTAGAAAAGAAATTGCCGATGTGCCAGTGGGCGTTTTATTATCTGGCGGTTTGGATTCCAGTTTACTTGTTGCATTACTTGTGGAAGCAGGCGTGAAGGATTTATTAACATTTTCCATTGGTTTTGATGATATTGGTTCGGAAAAAGGTAGCGAGTTTGAATACTCGGATGCAGTAGTAAATGAATTTGGTACGACCCATCATAAAATGCATGTGTTAAACGATGATGTATTAAAACGCTTGCCAGAAGCTGTGGAAAATATGTCGGAACCCATGTTTGGGCAAGACGCGGTGGCTTTTTATTTGTTATCTGAACAAGTTTCCAAACATGTAAAAGTGGTACAGAGTGGGCAGGGAGCAGATGAAGTTTTTGGTGGATATTTTTGGTATCCGCAAATGGCGCAAGCTAAAGGGCCTGACGTAAAACGTTTTAGCGAGCATTATTTTGACAGGGATCATGATGAATATTTGCAAATGATAACGTCAGAATATCAAGGGCGAGATTATACGACAGCGCAAATAGCACAATTACTGGCCATGCCCAATGCCGAAACATTTATGGACAAAGTACTACGAATGGATGTGACGACATTAATTGTGGATGACCCTGTTAAGCGTGTGGATAACATGACCATGGCCTGGGGGCTTGAAGCACGTGTCCCGTTCTTAGATCATAAGTTGGTGGAATTGGTCGCAAAAATGCCAACTGAGTTAAAATTAAAGTCGGAAGGTAAACATCCACTAAAGCGCATTGCTAGAGGTCTGTTGCCAGATAAAGTCATTGATAGGCCAAAAGGTTATTTTCCCATGCCAGCGTTAAAGTATGTTCGCGGTGAATTTTTGGATTTTATGCGAGATATATTGAATTCCAGCGCTTGTATTCATCGAGGATTATATCAACGAGATTATGTTGAGAAATTATTGTCAAAACCAGAGTCTTATCACACAAGACTGCAGGGTAGTAAATTATGGCATTTAGCCTTATTGGAATATTGGTTACAAAAGCAGACAAATTAATCATAAAGTTGGTTAAAATAACCATATCAACATTATGTTTTAATTTAGCTGGATAACGAATAGACTACAAGATAACACGTGTTATAGATTTTAGATTGGTGCAAAGAATAGGAGAATTGATGTGGACGTTTTAGAGCGAATTAAAGAGCAAGTGGAAAATAATCCTGTGGTAATTTATATGAAAGGAACTCCCCAATTTCCTATGTGTGGATTCTCCAGTCGTGCAGCTGAGGCTTTGTCCTCAACCGGTGTGGAATTTGGGTATATTAATATCATTCAGGATCAGGAAATTTTTGAAAATTTACCGCGTTATGCTGATTGGCCGACATTTCCACAAATCTATATTGGCGGTGAATTGGTTGGTGGTTGTGATATTACATTAGAGTTAGCAGCAAATGGTGAGTTGAAAACAATGATGGAAACTGCGGCAGAAAAAGCAAAACAAAACGCAAAATAAACGTGACATAAATTAAATAAAAAAGCCCGAATTATCGGGCTTTTTTTTTGCGTCGAAATTTTTTAGGTTTATAACTATTTAATGTAACCTAGGCGCTCCAGTTTTAATATGATTTGTTGAGCAGCTTGGTCAGATGACAACCCCTCAGTATTAATATTTAATTCTGCATTTTTTGGTTCTTCGTAAGGATCGCTAATGCCAGTAAATTCTTTTATGATGCCTTTTCTTGCTTTAGCATAAAGACCTTTTCTATCACGTAATTCACAAACTTCAAGTGATGTTGATACATGCACTTCAATAAATCCACCATGCACTTCAATCATCTCTCTCACTTTTTGACGAGTTGAGGCGTAAGGTGCAATTGGAGCACAAATAGCGATGCCACCGTGTTTGGTGATTTCACTTGCAACATAACCAATTCTTTCGATATTTATATTTCGATGCTCCTTAGAAAAGCCGAGCTCTTTCGATAAGTTTTGACGCACAACATCACCATCAAGCAAAGTGACTTGCCTTCCACCCATTTGTAATAATTTCACCAGTAATGCGTTGGCAATGGTAGACTTTCCGGCGCCAGATAATCCAGTAAAAAAAACTGTGTAACCTTGTCGATATTTGGGAAGGTACGTTTTACGTAATTCCTGTATGACTTCAGGGAATGAATACCAATCGGGAATGTCCAGTCCTTCATTTAAACGTCGATGTAATTCTGTGTTTGAAATATTAAATTGTGTTTCATGATCTTCAACTTCATCAATTGTTAAATACTCTGCTTTTTCCTGTACATAAACCATATTGCTAAAAGTGACAATTTGAATTTCAAGTTCATCCTTAAAATTATTTACGAACTCTTGCGCTTCATAAGAGGGGTAGAAAGCTTCGGTATTATTTGAATCATCAGGTGATGAATGGTCTTTGCCAATTATAATATGGCTGCAACCATAATTTTGTCGCACGATGGCATGCAACAATGCTTCTCTCGGTCCTGCTAAACGGGAAGCAAGGGGCAATAAGCTTAATGTCGTAGTTTGTGATGGGTACTTATCAAGTACATGTTGATAGCAGCGAATTCGAGAATAATGTGTGATGTCATCGGATTCACTCATGCCCACAGTGGGGTGAATCAATAAGTTTGCTTCAGTTTTTTGTGCAGCTCTAAATGTCATTTCTTGTTGAGCGCGATGCATGGCAGAGCGAGTGTGAAAGGCTACAATTTTATTCCAACCCAATTTTTTGAATCGAGCACGTAATTCCATTGGAGATTCGCGTAAGTTTTTGTAGTCGTAATGTGTTGGTGATTCGATCCCATTTATTTTTCCAGATATGTAAAAGGCACCACTATCTTGTAATAATGATTTGACACCTGGGTGATTAAGACTTGTTGTACCATATATTTTTAATGCTTCTTCAGATTTGTCCGGCTCCCAAATTTCTGAGATCTCCATGGTGGCAATTAACACGCCCTCAACGTCACGCAATGCAATTTTATCATTTATATTAATTGATTCAGCAATACTTTTGGTTATATCGAGCGTAATGGGAATTGGCCATACAATCCCATTTGTTAATCGAGTATTGTTGAGGACACTTTGGTAATCCTCGCGATTTAAATACCCCTTTAACGGAGAAAATCCACCATTTAGTAACATCTCCAAGTCGCAAATTTGACGCGGTGTTAGGTCTAACGAAATGCAATGCTGCGCATTTTTAACTTCCAAACTTTTTTCTTCGGCAGACAAATATAATTCACCAATTTCTCCACCATGAGGTGTAATCAATTTATACATAATCATATTCTCTTTATAAGTAAGTTGTTTAGCACAGGAAAATTTTTGAGCAGAGTTGATTCGATAAAAATTAATTCCATCGAAAGCAACAGGAAATTATCAATTATATTCTACAATCGTTATACCAAACTAATGATTTTTAGTGGATTTCAAATTTTTAGCTATTTCCATTAACTCATTTGTCTGACGTTCAATTGTTGATTCATCAGGAGTGGGTATGTTTAATCGATTAAGCGTGTTAATCGTAGTCTCAAATTGAGCAACAAAATTTCGACAATGTTGACACATTTTCAAATGCAGTTTGAACTTCATGCGAAGGAAGAACGGCATTTCTTTATCGACATGTTCACTCGCGAGTTTGTTCACGTCTTTACAACTTAACATTTGACTTACCTTCATGTTTATCAATAGCTTGCCACACCTTTGCTCGAGCGCGATGTAACAGGACTCTACTATTAGACTCGCTGATTTCCAAAATCTTACAAATTTCATCCATTGCTAAACCTTCCATATCGCGTAAACAAATAATGGTTTGCTGGATTTGTGGAAGTGTTCCAATAGACGCATAAATTATGCCCTTGAGCTCGTCGCTGGATAAAATGGCTTCAGGGGAGGCATTGTTCCACTGATTCGGTGGCATTGCCCACATACCATTCTCTTGATAGCGACTTTCTACTGCACCTAATGTTTCTAAATCATTCGCGTCGCCAATGGAAACATGTCGATTTTCTTTTCTGAGGCGACTTTTCGCATTATTACTTACAATGCGTAATATCCAGGTTTTCAAACTGGACCGGCCTTCAAATTTTGGTAATGCCTTAATAATTGAAATCCATGCATCTTGCACAACTTCGTCAGCAATGGAGGTCCCGACAATTGAGCGGGCAACGTAAAGCATTGCATTTTGGTAAGACTTAATAGCATATCGAAAGGCTTGCTCTTCACCTTCAATCAGTTGTGCTATTAAGGTTTGTTCGTCAATCGTGTCCATTTGATGAACTCACACTTTTGTAACATTGAGTTTAAAATAATGTCAATTCGTTACTTACTTAGTAGATAATGAACTAACGCAGTAGGTAAAATAAACAAAGAAAGTGCAAAGGATACATAATAATGAAACGATTAACTATTTATTTTAGTTTGATTTACTTGAGTTTTTTTCTCGCAGTTTGTAATGCGGAAGAACCAGATTGGTCGAGTTATGGTCAGTTATTGGCTTCCCATGTTAGTGCAGGCATGAAAGATAATGTGAATTTGATGACGGTGAATTACACGGCGGTAAAAGCTGATGAAAATTATCAATTATCTCTGGATACTATTGCAAATTTTGATACAAATAAACTACAGGGACAAAACGAAAAATTGGCGTTTTATATTAATGCTTATAATATTTTAGCGATTAAAATGGTCTTAGATCACTGGCCGGTGAAAAGTATAAAAGACGCGGGTAGTTTATTTTCGTCTGTTTGGAAAAAAGATGTTGGAAAAATCAACCAAAAGACGACCTCGTTGCATAAGGTAGAACATGAAATATTACGTAAAATGGCAGAACCGCGAATACACATGGCGATAGTTTGCGCCTCCGTGAGTTGTCCGGATTTAAGGAATGAGCCCTATACTAGTCAAAAACTATCAAACCAATTAGATGATCAAACTCAGCAATTTTTGAAAAACGATAAAAAAGGACTGAAACTTGATGGCAATACAATTATCATCTCCAAAATTTTTGATTGGTTTGAAGATGATTTTGATAACCAAGGCGGGGTAAAAGCATTTATCCGTAAGTTTCGTGAGGACTTGCCGGCAAACATTAAAATTGATGCGGATTTATCATATAACTGGAATTTAAATAATCGTTAAAGATATGTTTAGTGCCATAAAGAATTATCATATCGAAAGGACGACGTTGTTTAGTAGTTTAATTGTTTTATAAATTAAAATCAGGAGAAGATACATGCATGCAACACTGCCATTGTTGGAAGTCACCAATTTTCCACGTTTACGACGTGCGCAATTGGAAACATTGCAGGTCAACTTGGGGTATCGTTGCAATCAACAATGTTTGCACTGTCATGTTAATGCCGGCCCGAATAGAAAAGAAAATATGGAGCAAGATACGGTTGAAAATATTATTCATTTACTTAAACATAAAAATATTCAAACCTTGGATCTTACCGGTGGAGCACCAGAGTTAAATCCGTTTTTTCGGCATCTTGTGACTGAAGCGAGAAAATTAAATACGCGAGTCATTGATCGTTGTAATTTGACCATTCTCGATGAACCTGGTCAAGAAGGTCTTGCAGAGTTTCTTGCAGAGCAACAAGTTGAAGTCGTTGCATCATTACCTTGTTACTCAAAAGAAAATGTGGATTCACAGCGGGGTAAGGGTGTTTTTACTGGCAGTATCAAAGGATTAAAAAAGCTAAATGCATTGGGTTACGGAAAAGCGAATTCAAATTTAGTATTAAACCTGGTTTACAATCCTTTAGGTGCAGACCTACCACCTTCACAAACGGAGCTGGAACAATCTTATAAAAAAGAGTTAAAAAACGCTTTTGACATCGAGTTTAACAACTTATTTACAATCACCAATATGCCGATTAAACGTTTTGGCAGTACCCTAATCTCGAAGGGTAAGTTTAAAGATTACATGCAATTACTTTACGATAATTATTCCCATGAAAACTTAGGTAATGTAATGTGTAAAACCACTGTTAGTGTTGACTGGCGAGGATATTTATACGACTGTGACTTTAATCAAATGTTGGACTTGCCAATGCAGAATGGTAAAAGTACGCAATTTCATTTGAAAGATTTGTTAGAGATTGATGTCAATGGACTAGATGTTGCCATTGCAGATCATTGTTATGGTTGCACCGCTGGTCAAGGCAGTAGTTGTGGAGGCGCATTGGGTTAACAAAATTAACGCTCATGAGCTCATTTTATAATATTAGTATTATCATTCCTGTCTTAAATGAAGGGAATAATATCCAGCAAACATTATTAAATTTGCAATTGGTTAGAAAGCAAGATGTTGAACTTATTGTTGTTGATGGAGGAAGTGATGATAATACAGTGGAACTCGCAAAGCCTTTGTGTGATTTTGTTATCCAATCATCACCTGGTCGAGCTAAACAAATGAATGCAGGCGCCAATTTAGCTAATGGCGCAGTATTACTTTTTCTTCATGCAGATACACAGCTACCGAGTTTTTTTCACAAAAATTTACTTGGCGAAATGAAAATGCAAAATAAAAAATGGGGGCGATTCGATATTAAGCTCTCAAGTAATAAGTTAGTATTTCGCGTAATCGAATCAATGGTAAATATTCGTTCCAAACTTTCTGGCATCGCTACTGGAGACCAAGCAATATTTATAGAAAAAGAATTATTTGCACACGTGAAAGGCTTTCCACAAATTGATCTCATGGAAGATGTCGCGATTTCAACAACATTAAAGAAAATAGAATTTCCTCTGTGCTTAAAGCTTAAAGTCATTACATCAAGTAGACGGTGGGAGCAGTACGGAATATGGAAAACGATTATATTAATGTGGAAGCTACGTTATGCTTATTTTAGAGGTGAAGACCCAAATCGTTTAGCACGTAAATATTTGTAATTATCAATGATTCGTAATAAAAATGCCCTAGTCGTCTTTGCAAAACCACCTATTCCTGGATATTCCAAAACACGACTAATACCCAAATTAGGATCAAAGGGTGCCGCGGAGTTTCATCAAAAACTCGTTGAACATACCTTGGAAAATATTATCAGTCCTAATGATTGGGATTGTCTTCTTTATGCGGCGAGTGATATTGAAAATATTTTTTTTGAAAATTGCGCCAGAAAAAATAGTCTTTTATTAAAGCTTCAAGTAGAAGGTGATTTGGGTAATAGAATGTATCATGCTTTTTTTAATGAATTGAAGCAGTATGAAAAAGTGATTATTGTTGGTACCGATTGTCCAGTTTTAGAAAGCAAGCATATTAGAAAAGCATTCGAGGAATTATCGCATAGCGATGTTGTTATGACGCCAGCTGAGGACGGGGGATATGTTTTAATTGGCGCAAAGGAGAGGGTGGAGAAAAAATATTTTAGTAATATACGATGGGGAACAAATACTGTGTTTGAAAAAAACAAAAAAAATATTGCAGAATGTAATTGTACTTTGAGTGTGCAGCCGATGTTATGGGATGTGGATGTACCTGTGGACTATGAAAAAGTGATAAAATTAGGAATTATATAGTTACGATTATCCTAGAAACCGCAGTTGAACACAGTAGAGTGTACAGATTTCAAGGTACAGGACAAGGCGTAGCGAGAGCGTGACTGTTGTTGCTTCAGCAACTTTACAGCCACGGCCTACCCCTTGCGGGTGCGAGGAATAGTCATTCTATTCCAAGGAGTTGCAACGCAGTCATGTGCCTTGAAATCTGTGCAATCTACTGTGTAGCGTGGGGCCACCAAATGGGTGATATCAGAAAATTATAAAATGCTTTTAGATACCGCGACTTATCAATTTATAGAGCGATCAACTGCGGTTTTTAGGATTATGCTTTAGCAAAACTGTGCCCGGCAGAATATGTCGTAACTTGATTGCCGCTTGGGTTATAAATATTGTCCCCAGGTTGTTGGCCTCGAAGAATTGATAGTGTTTGAAGCGAGTTTTGGTAACTTAGGGTAATGATGGTGCCGTTAATTGAATTTTGTCGTTGGCATTGCTTTGCCAGAGACTGCAATGATTCCCATAACTTTAATACATCAAGTTTGAATTCATTATCCAATTGAATCAATAAATTTTTTATTTTTTCGATTGATATGTCCTGGATTTGAGTCTCAAGCAAAGCAAGCCATTGTTTGTTTATGCTATCTAATTCAATAATTAAAGGTTGTTTGTCATTCGCAAGTTGTTCCAGTGCATCAATGTTTCTAGAATTTAAACAATCGTATTCAGAAGTCAGCGTTTCATTTAATGAAGTTGATAACTCAATTTGCTGAGACAATAACGATTTTGCAGTTGAAGCGAATTCTTGCGAAGTCATAAATATTCCTTAAATTAGGCGTTCACTAATTGTGGATTCAAACTCAATCATTTTATCTGCGACTTTAGCCGCATCAATTTTATATGATCCATTGGCAATTTCACGTTTAATGGCGTCAACACGTTGGCCGTCAACCACAGGTAACTCAGTGAGTTGTTGTTCAAGGCCCCGTAATTTCGATGCGGTGCCAGTTAAATTGACCGTATCAGCAGAAACGTTTGTGGCGTTGTTCTGTGAAGATCCTGTATTTGATTTCCCTGTGATACGTTGCGATTGCTGTTCGTTAACGTTGACTTGCTTGTTACCGACATTACTCGATATTGAATTAATCGCCATGATAATCTCCTATAATTAAACTATCCCGTAACTCTTAGCGGCCGCTATCTTTAAGACTTTAGAAAAAAATAAAAATTTTTTTCTTTAATTGAAAGAATAACTTAGCTGGCCAACTTGTCAAGCATAATAACCTAACAAATCTGAAAATCACATTATAATTTGATTTCCACCAAGCCGGAATGTAAAACCGTTGCTTCAATTAACCGCTTAGAAGAACTATTTCTAACCTGAATCCGATCGCCCTTTGCCCCTGCGGTAATTGCTTTCCCACTCATGCGAATTTCAAGACTTTGTGTCAATGCAATGATGTCCACCGCGTCACCTTTTTTCACAACAATGGGTGGTCGTAAGTATTTGGGATTAAAGGTTTTACCCATTTGTATTCTGCGTTTCGCTATCATACCTAATAATTTTTTGTGTTCTTTGATATATCGCCCACGTACATGATTAAGGTCTTTTTTAACCAACTGTATGTCATTTTCTGATATTGAATGCCCACGAGAAATAGGGCGAGACGCGACATAAAAACTGGCAATTCTTTGAATTTGAACAGGGACGTATAATGACCACTCTTGTTTGCCATCACATATGACACCAACAGAAAAACGTGAGTTAAATGCGGTACTTGCTGCGGTAAATGTTTTGAGCGTTTGATCGCATTTTTTGAGTTTTAGTCGAGGATCAATTTTGTCAATTATGACATTTAATTCAATGTCATCAGCCGCCTCTAAAGTTTTGTCGAGAAATTGTTTAACAGCGTGATGAATTTTCTCATGAGATTGATAGGCATTGTTTGCAACGGAATTAAAAGATATCAGGCAAAAACAACCGAAAACACATAATTGCTTAATATTTAAAAATAATTTTGTCATGCCGTAATAATTCATATCATGATAAAAGCAAATTCGATGCCTGATAATTCTGTCAGTGAGATATAAACGAAACCCGCTTCCCAAAATCTATAAACTAATCATTAAGATTGCTCAATTCCATGCCGATACCACAAAGAGAATAGTTTCCGGAAAGTGTAAAATGAGTGCTGATAAAGCAAATCTTCTAAGTGGTGTGGACGCGAGAACCAAATTGGTCGGCCATAACCGCTTGGAGTTATTATTGTTTCGCCTTCAAGGGCCACAACGATACGGAATTAATGTTTTCAAAGTTCGGGAAGTCGTATCTTGTCCTACATTGACCAAATTACCCGATGCACATGAGGCTGTGTTAGGTATTGCGAATATGAGAGGCAATACTTTCATGGTCATTGATTTACAAAAAGCCATTAAATATTCTGCTACAGAAGACATTGAAAACGCGAAAGTTATTGTTGCTGAATACAATCGTAAGTTACAAGGCTTTCTAGTTCCTAATATTGAATTTATTGCGAATCAAAATTGGGAAGATATTCAACCACCACCAAAAATTGCAGGCTCTGGGCATTATTTAACAGGCGTAACACGTATCGATGACGATATCGTAGAAATTTTGGATGTTGAAAAAATATTATATGAAATAACCGGTAAGTGGACGGAGAATGAACCACAAGAAATTTCTCCAGAAAGTGAACTAGGTGAACTAATAAAACGTTGCCATGTGTTAGTTGTAGATGATTCCTCAATGGCGAGAAAGCAAATCAAACGCACATTGGATAAAGTTGGTGTTTCATGCACGTGTTGTAATGATGGAAAAGCAGCACTGGATAAGCTGATTGAATGGGCAGAAGCGGATTCAGATGAATATTTACGATTAGCGCTTATCATATCGGATGTAGAAATGCCGGTAATGGATGGATACACCCTGACACATGAAATTCGTAATAACCCGATGTTAAGTGATTTACCCATTGTATTACACACATCTTTAAGTGGTGTATTCGACTCTTCCTTATTAGATAAAGTAGCGGCAGATGGATTTTTATCAAAATTTGATAGTGAAGAATTAGCAAACATTGTTACACAAAAAATTAGAGATTTTGAGAGCCGTTTAGTTGAACGGGGATTATAACCCATTTGAAATATGGGCAATAAGGACATTAACGTAATGAGATACGTCACTTGAAAGAACGGATCATATCACCGCAGGAATATGATAGCTTTCGCCATTATTTGGCAGAAGTTACCGGTATTATTTTAGGTGACAATAAACATTATCTTGTCAGTAGTCGCTTAACCCGCCTAATGGAAAATTACGAATTAGAGAGTTATTCAGATTTATTGAATGTATTAAAACAATCAAATAATGGGACAATTCGCGAACAAATAATAGATGCCATGACAACAAATGAAACCATGTGGTTTCGTGATACCTATCCCTATGAAATGTTAAAAGGTGTTTTATTACCTGAATTTGCGAAAAAAGTGAAAGACAGACCTCTCAAAATTTGGTCCTCTGCTTGTTCATCGGGGCAAGAGCCATATTCCATTAGCATCATTGTTGAAGAGTTTTTAGCATCAAATCTTGGTTCGTTTCCAAAAGGTGTGCAAATCACAGGTACTGATATATCGTTAGCGATTTTAAATTACAGCAAAGATGCAAAATACGATAATAGCGCGATGAATCGGGGAATTTCACCTGAAAGGATTCAACGATATTTTATAAAAGAAGATGATCACTGTGAATTAAAGCCAGATATCAAAAATCGGGTGACATTCAAGCAGTTGAATTTGCAGCAGAGTTATGGATCACTCGGTCGATTTGATTTGATATTTTGTCGAAACGTATTGATTTATTTTTCTTCCGAACTAAAAACAGACATCTTAACCAGAATGGCAGATATACTAAATCCCGATGGTTATTTACTGTTGGGCAGCTCCGAGACGCCAACGCGATATACCCCAATCTACAAAATGATCCGCACACCAAACGGTGTTGTATATCAAAATCCCTCAAAATAAGATTATCCATTTTTGAAAGAGGCAGTTATTGCCGCAATTGCCGCTCATTGCCAGCTATTATAATAGTTAGTGAGCGTAACATTTCCGCTTTAAGGATTTGGCCATATAAACGATTCCTATTTTGAGAGAGCAAGCTATTAGTTAACTTATTGTTAATATGGGAAATAATGAGTTGAATGGGAAATTTACACTAAAAAAATGCTTCCATGCTATGCGTGGCATACGCTTTGCTCTTTACTCATGTGATTATCAGGAGATTGAGTTATGCGATTTAATCTGGACAAAGTGATGGCAGTACATGAATCCGCATTATATGTGCGCTCCAAGCGAAACGCGGTATTAGCGTCGAATTTGGCAAATGCGGATACACCAGATTACAAAGCGAGAGACATTGATTTTAAATCCTTGTTACAAAATGCTGTTGGGCAATCAACGAGTACATCATTAAAAACAACAAATGCAAAACACATGCAACTGGGTGGAAATTCAATAGATAAGCCAGAATTACTCTATCGACACCCGTATCAGCCTGCCATTGACGGAAACACCGTTGATGCACAAATGGAAAAAGTGAAATTTGCAGAGAATGCCACACAATATCAAGCAACCTTAGGATTTTTAACTGGTAGGATTAAAGGATTAAAAAGTGCAATTACTGGAGAATAAATAGATGTCGTTGCTTAATGTGTTCGACATTTCGGGTTCTGCGCTAAGTGCGCAATCGATCCGGCTAAATGTAACCGCAAGTAACTTGGCAAATGCGGATACTGTTAGTAGCAATCGCGAGCAAACTTATCGAGCGAGGCATCCGATATTTGCCGCAGAAATGCAACGATTTCGCGATGATCCTGCATCAACAGGTGTAAAAGTTAAAGGTATCGTCGAAAGCCAAGCAGAATTACGTATGCGATATGAGCCAGAGCATCCATTGGCAAATGAAAAAGGGTATATCTTTTTACCAAATGTAAATGCTATTGAAGAAATGGCAAATATGATTTCCGCTTCCCGTTCTTATCAATCCAATGTGGAAGTCATGAATACATCCAAACAACTGTTATTAGCAACATTGAGATTGGGGCAATAGTAATATGAAACCTAATTGGGGGAAACATTATGGCTGATGGTATCTCTTCCGGAAACCCATTGATCGATTCGTTAGGCCTGCAAAAAAAACAAGAAGACGCAGATAAAAAACGAAGCACCTTAGGGCAAGAAGAATTTTTAAAACTAATGGTTGCACAACTGCAAAACCAAAGTCCAACCAAGCCACAAGAAAATGGAGAGTTTCTTGGTCAAATGGCACAGTTTAGTACGGTTGCCGGTTTGCAGGATATGCAAAAAACACTGGACAAATTAAGCTCCTCGTTAGTTTCAAATCAAGCACTTCAAGCATCGAGCATGGTTGGTCGGTTTGTTCGCGTGCCGGGTGAAACCAATGTTTTGCCTGAAGGTGAAGGTGAGCGATTTTTTGGAGCGGCAGATTTAGATCAAACTGCAACAAATATGAAATTTGAAGTGCTATCCGCATCAGGTGAAGTCATAAAAACCATTGGCAAAGGAACAGTACAAGAAGGCACTGTCAATTTCGCCTGGGATGGAAAAAATGATCAAGGTGTTGATATGCCGCCAGGGGACTATCGGATTAGAGCAACTGCAGTAATGAATAATGAAACTCGCTCACTTGAAACAATGGTTATCGCTCCGGTAGAAAGCGTGACGCTTGGAACAAATGGGGAACAAATGAAATTAAATATTTCAGGTGTGGGTAGTCGGGGAATGGATGCAGTAAAAGAGATTTTATCATAAATACATATTGCAACCGCAAAGTTAGTTTTGAAATAAAGTAAAGCTATCGTCTCACAACGATACGTTTGTGACTGAATAAAGAGGAGTATCCTTATGCCATTTCGTATTGCACTCAGTGGATTGCATGCTGCTACGACGGACTTAAAAGTAACGGGGAATAATATTGGTAACTCAGAAACGGTGGGCTTTAAAAAATCACGAGCGGAATTTGTCGATGTATATGCGTCAGCATATGGCGCAATTTCAAATGTAACAACGGGTAGTGGTACGCGGGCGGCTACCATACGCCAGATGTTTAGTCAGGGAAATATTGAATTTACAGATAATAGTACTGATTTGGCCATTACCGGCCAAGGATTTTTTGTGGTAGAAGATGATAAGGGTCGCTACCTCAGTCGTAATGGTGCTTTTGGTATCGATCGGGAAGGATTTGCAACTAACTCAAGTGGGCAAAAATTGCAGGTGTTTCCACCACTCAAATCCGGAAATCAAGTTACTTACAATACCGGTACATTGGAAGATTTACAATTAAATACAGCCGTTGGTGCCCCCATACCATCAACAAAAATTGGCATAAATGTCAATGCTGATGCGGCTGTGTCGCCTATATTTGATGTTTCAACCAGTACAACACCCAACAATATACACGACCATTCAATCGGACCAATCCCGTTTGATAAATCTGATCCAACAACATACAACCACGTTACGGCAACAACAATATATGATTCACTGGGTGATGATCATGTGACTCAAATGTATTTTAGAAAAGTGGATGATGGAACAGCATTGACTAATACCTGGCAAGTCATTACCTATGTTGACGGAAACGAAATTCCGCCGTCTAACAATAATATTGCAGGAGGCGCTGCTGTTGCCGCCCCACCATTGACAGGGCAAGCGGCGGTTTTACAATTTAATAATGACGGCACATTAAAAAACGCTTTGCATGATGGCTTGGTGCCACCTGCTGCAGGAAACTTTACATTAGGGTATTCGCCAATAGTCCCAACGTCTGGTGCTGCAAATTTGGATATCACAATTGATTTTCGGCGAACGACACAATATGGCGCTGAGTTTTCGGTAAACGAACTCTCACAAGATGGATTTACAACGGGTCGATTAACGGGTTTTGATGTTGAAGAAGATGGCGTTGTATTTGCCCGTTATACAAATGGTAACTCAGAGATTTTAGGTATGGTTGCAGTGGCCAATGTGGCTAATCCTGAAGCCTTAGCCCAAAATGGGGACAGTTTGTGGGTTGAGACATTCGGCGCTGGCGATACGATACTTGGTCAACCAGGAACAGCCAGTTTAGGTCTAATTCAATCTGGTGCGCTAGAATCATCAACAGTGGAAGTTGCTGATGAACTGGTAAATATGATCATCTCTCAACGAAACTATCAAGCCAACGCCCAAGTCATTAGTACCGCAGACCAATTAACTCAAACGTTATTGAATATTCGATAATTTAATTCAACAGACTAGATAAAAAGGCCTGAAGTTCAGGCCTTTTTAGTTTCTAAAATCCTTTTTGTCAATATCGCTAAAAGGGCCCATCTCTTGCAATTTTCCAAACATAAAGATTCTCGTTAAGGAAATATCATGGATCGAATGCTTTACATTGGAATGTCCGGCGCAAAAGAAACTCTCTTGTCGCAGGGTATTAATAGTAATAATTTAGCAAACGTCAGTACTACCGGATTTCGAGAAGATCTTGCGCAACAACGTAGTATGGCGGTGTTTGGTCCCGGGCATCCCTCACGTGTTTATGCAATGACAGAAACGCCAGGTGTAAATTATTCTCCAGGCCCTATAGAAAGTACCGGTAGGCCGTTGGATATGGCGATAAAACAAGATGGGTGGATTGCCGTGCAGGGCGAGGACGGGGAAGAGTCGTACACGCGAGCAGGAAATTTAAAAGTGACACCTCAAGGAATTTTGGTTACCGGATCAGGATTGCCGGTTATGGGCAATGCCGGGCCGATTAGTCTACCTCCTTATGAAAGTGTTTCCATCGGTGGTGATGGAACGATTACCATTCGACCCATTGGTCAAGGTGCAGCTGCTTTAGCACAAGTGGATCGAATTCGTCTAGTGAATCCAGCATTAGAAGACATGGAAAAGCAAGCAGATGGATTATTTAAAGTAAAAAATGGTGAACCAGCAGAGCCAGATATCACGGTAAAACTGATGTCAGGTATGTTGGAAAAAAGCAATGTCAGCGTCGTAGAATCAATGGTTAGAATGATTACGTTAAATCGAAATTTTGAAATGCAAACAAAAGTAATGAGTACATCGGAGGAAATTTCGAATGCGACTGATTCCTTATTGAGAATGTCTTAGGGCTTGAGTGGATTGGTATAAGGCTTGCTGATTATAAAGAAAAACTGATGAGGTAGTTATGGATCGCGCACTTTGGATATCAAAAACTGGACTTGAAACTCAACAAACACGTATGGCTGTTATATCGAATAATTTAGCCAATGTGAGTACGACTGGGTTTAAACGCGGTAGAGGAATATTTCAGGATTTAATTTATCAAAATGTACGGCAACCTGGTGGCAAAACCAGTGAAGATACCAATTTACCTTCAGGTCTCATGTTAGGCAGTGGTGTAAGAACTGTCGCAACAGAAAAATTATTTTCTCAAGGTAATTTTGTACAAACGGAAAATGGATTTGACGTCGCAGTACAAGGACGTGGTTTTTTTCAAATTACCTTACCCAGTGGGGAAACCGGATACACTCGAGATGGATCATTTAGTGTGGATGGACAAGGGCAGTTAGTGACAGCAAGTGGATATTTGGTTCAGCCCGGCATCAATATTCCCCCAAACGCACAATCTATTACGATTTCATCTGACGGTGTGGTAAGTGCATCCATTCCTGGTGACGTCGCACCAAATCAATTAGGCAACATTCAAACAGCTGATTTTATCAATCCTTCAGGTTTACAAGCCATGGGTGAAAACCTATTTATCGAGACAGTTGCCAGTGGTGCACCACAAGTTGGAACGCCTGGATTAGAAGGATTGGGTGGATTGATTCAAGGTTCGCTTGAAAGTTCTAATGTTAATGTTGTTGAAGAATTGGTTAATATGATTGAAACACAACGTGCATATGAAATGAATTCAAAGGCCGTGTCAGCTGTTGATGGCATGCTTAGAAATCTTAACCAAAATGTATAATGAATTTATGAAGGTTATAATTTTAATTACATTTGTTTTATTGGGTGGTTGCGCAAGTTCGCCACCTTCAAAACCAGCGCCGGATTTTGTACCTGTGCGACCAATTATTTCGCAGCCGCCACCACAAACAGAAGGTGCAATTTATCAGACTGGATATGGCATGTCGCTATTCTCTGATGTTTCGGCAAAACGTGTTGGTGATTTAATAACAGTTATCCTAGAAGAAAACACCAATGCGAGAAAAAGTGCGAGTACATCAACATCAAAAGATTCAACCCTGGAATTACCAACACCAACACTGTTAGGCGGTTTGGTACCCGGTGCGGCAAAAAGTTTACTAAACACGGATGTGGAAAGTAAAAATAGCTTTAATGGATCGGGTAATTCTAGTCAAAGTAATAGTTTATCTGGCCGGGTTACTGTGACTGTGGCGGAAGTATTGCCCAATGGTTATCTTATTGTACAAGGTGAAAAACGTTTGACATTGAATCAAGGCAGCGAACATGTCCGATTTTCAGGAATTGTGAGACCAGCAGATATTCGTAGTGACAATACAATATTATCTACCAGTGTTGCAAATGCACAAATTATCTTTGCTGGCAAAGGTGCATTGGCAGACGTAAATGAAACTGGTTGGTTAACACGATTTTTTAACGGTAAATGGTGGCCATTCTAATGAAATACAAACATGTTTTTTTCGTTTTAAGTGTATTTGTTAGTGTGTTCCACACTCAAATAGTATTTGCTGAACGCATAAAAGATTTGGTAACGGTTGCTGGTGTTAGATCAAACCAATTAATTGGTTATGGATTAGTTGTTGGTTTAGATGGAACCGGTGATCAAACATCGCAAACACCATTTACCATACAAAGTTTAAAAAGTATGTTGGCTCAATTTGGAATAACCATTCCACCCAATGTATCCCCTCAACTGAAAAATGTTGCCGCTGTCACCGTACAAGCGGAATTGCCACCCTTTACTAAACCCGGTCAAAAAATCGATGTTACGGTGTCTTCAATTGGCAATGCAAAAAGTTTACGTGGTGGTAGTTTGTTAATGACACCATTAAAAGGTATTGATGGATCTGTTTACGCTATCGCACAAGGAAATTTAATTGTTAGCGGATTTGGTGCTGCAGCGGATGGTTCACGTGTGACAGTGAATATACCCAGTACAGGAAGAATTCCCAGTGGCGGTGTGGTTGAGCGCAGCGTAATGAGTAGTTTTCAGCAGGGAAATAATATATTTTTGAATTTGCACAGTCCAGATTTTACAACGTCGAGTCGCTTGGTAGTGGCAATTAATAAATACTTAGGGGAAAATAGCGCCAAAGCGATTGATGGTACAACAGTTAGTGTCGTCGCGCCGCGAAAACCATCACAACGTGTGGCATTTATTTCACTGTTGGAAAATTTAACGGTGAGTCCAGGTGATGCATCAGCAAAAATAATTGTTAACTCAAGGACGGGAACAGTGGTGATTGGCAGTCATGTAACGGTGTCCTCTTCCGCAGTTTCACATGGAAGTTTAATTGTGAGAATTAAATCAAAGCCAGAAGTGTCACAACCCAATGCGTTAGCGCGGGGCGATACCATAAGAACAGAAGAAGCAGCAATTAGTATAGAAGAAGAGAATAATCGCATGTTTTTGTTTAATCCTGGCGTGTCTCTGGATGACATTGTCAGAGCCATTAATGAAGTTGGCGCTGCGCCGGGAGATTTGGTCGCAATTCTAGAAGCATTAAAAGAAGCTGGCTCATTAAAGGCTGAGTTGATTGTGATATAAAGTTTTATCGCATTCTTTTTTCAATTCCCAAGTATTTCTAAATTTCCCTCCTCTCAGTATTTAATTCCATAGTGGCATGACAATTGAAGTTTACTCTTTAGTAATTCACTATTGAGAAAATATTATGCCGGTATCAATGCAAGACAGCTATTTTGATTCAAGTAGTTTAAATACGTTGAAGCTGCAATCAAAAAAAGATGGTAAAGCGGCATTAAAAAAGGTTGCTGCGGAATTTGAAACCATATTTTTGAAAATGATGTTAAAGTCCATGCGTGATGCAACACCTGGAGATCCCATATTTGATTCCGATTCGGCAAAATTTTACCGGGACATGCATGATGATCAGTTAACATTAGACTTATCACGTAAAGGTGGTATTGGTCTAGCTAACATGATGGTTAAACAGTTGGAAAGATATGTTCCTTCTGAAACGCAAAATGAAAACGCAGTCACACAACCCGAAGCAAATCAATTGAAGGTTAGTAAAACAAGTCAAAGTTATTCAACTATTACCAGTCCAGAAAAATTTGTCGAAAAAATGTGGCCAATGGCGAAGGATGCCAGTGAAAAATTAGGCGTTTCTCCCAAAGTCATTATTGCCCAAGCTGCATTAGAAACCGGCTGGGGGAAATACACGATAAAAAAACCCGATGGAAAAGACAGCTTCAACTTGTTTAATATAAAAGCTGACTCGCGATGGCAAGGGGATTCCACAAAAATCGCGAGTTATGAATATGGTCCAGGTGGTTCCCACAAAAAAGTGTCCAGTTTTAGAGTGTATGGTTCATATAAAGATAGCTTTGAAGACTATGTCAAATTCCTTAATAGTGGTTCGCGTTATCAAGATGCACTAGAAAACAAAAAGGGTGATGCAAAGTTTGTGGAGGCACTACAGGATTCCGGATTTGCAACAGATCCAAATTATGCAAAAAAAGTAAAACGTATTATGAATAATGAGTTGCTAAATAACGCACTAGAAAAAGTAGCAAAAAATGACATACATTAAATTTGTCATGATCGAATTTCATAATGCGTAAATCGAAGTAAGTTGTTAAAGACAGTTTAGGAGTTAAATATGGCTGGCAGTGATATTTTAGGTGTTGGTATATCCGGATTGCAAGCGTTCCAAAAAACCTTAGGAACCATTGGTCATAATATTTCCAACGCCAACACAGAGGGTTATTCCCGTCAGCGAGTAGAATTTGGAACGCGAACGCCAACCCCATCCGGTGATGGATTTGTTGGCAATGGCGTGAAAGTTGTTACTACTGAGCGAATGTTTGATAACAACGCGCAGGCTCAAGTCCGGTCACGCACCGCAACAACAGAATTTTATTCTTCATACAATGAATTTGCATCACAAGTTGATAACCTGATCGCCGACCCAGACGCGGGGATGAGTCCTGCGCTAGAAAGTTTTTTTCAGTCTATCCAAGAAGTGGCAAATGATCCCTCATCCATTCCAGCACGTGAGGTAATGTTAACGGAAGGTAAAGCCACTGTTGATCGGTTTTTAACAATGGATTCTTGGTTTAAAGATTTGAGCAAAGCGGTTAATAATCGTGTGACGGGGAAAGTATTAGAAATAAATCAATTGGCAAAATCCGTCGCAGACATTAACAATGAAATCATTGTTGCAACGGGTATCGCCGGTGGTCAGCCACCCAATGATTTATTGGATCAACGGGATAAATTGATCAGTGATTTAGCAAAACAAGTCAACGTGAGTATTGTTGAAACAAATATCGGTACAATTGATGTATTTATCGGTAGTGGTCAAAGCATGGTATTGGGTACCCAATCAATGCAATTAAGTGCACGACCCGATCCCGATGATCCAGCCAATGTAGAAGTCGCATATGTTGATCCATCCACTAGTGCGTTAACATCGATCACACCGTCCATTACGGGTGGTGACTTGGGAGGTGTACTACGCTTTAGAAGTGATATATTGCTACCAGCACAAAATCAATTAGGTCGTCTTGCGGTTGGCCTGGCCAATACCTTTAATGCACAGCATGTGTTAGGTTTGGACCTTAATAGCACACTTGGCGTAAATTTTTTTACAGAACCCACCTTGGGGGCAAGCGAAAGTGTTAATAATGCTGGTGCTGCAACGGTATCAGTCACATTAAGTGATGTTCAAGCAATAACACCGGATGAATATCGCTTAACGTATGATGGTGCAAATTATACCTTACGTGATATCAAAACCAATACCATAACACCCCTTACTGTTGCGGCCGCTGGGCCGCCGGTTCAATTTAACCCGGTATTTGGAATGACACTTTCACTCAGTGCAGTACCTGTGGTAAATGATAAATTTTTTATACGTGCAAACCGAGATGCAGCAAGGCAACTGGCTGTGTCAATTTCTGATCCAAATTTAATTGCAGCAGCTAATCCGTTAAGAACCGGCATAGATGTAAGTACAAATTTAGGTAACGGCAAAATTACTGAGACAACAATAACGAATAACGCCGATGCAAACTTGCTTGAAACGGTTACCATAACATTCGCAAATTCTGGTGGTTTACCTTCACCAGCTACTGCAGATCAGTTTACCCTTGTTGGCGCGACCAGTGGTGTCATTGCTGCAGGTGTCGCTTATACAAACGGGGGGACATTAGCATACAATGGCTGGGAAGCCAGTATTACTGGTAGTCCAAAAGTGGGTGATGTGTTTACAATCCAACGTAATAACTCGGGTGTTAGTGATAATAGAAACGCATTAGCATTAGCCAATTTGGAAGAAACCGGTACTATGATTGGTGGCAACGCGTCATATCATGATACCTATAGTAAGTTGGTTGTATCCGTTGGTAACTTAACACACCAAGCAGAAATTAGTTATGAAGCGCAAAATGCATTATTGAAACAAGCAACCGAATTGCGTGATGGTATTTCCGGTGTCAATTTGGATGAAGAAGCTGCGAATCTCATGCGATTTCAGCAAGCCTATAATGCCGCTGCGCAAGTTATCGCAGTCGCAGATACCGTGTTTCAAGCCTTGATCAATGCGGTGAGGGGGTAATCATGCGCGTCTCGACTAGTTTACTAGCAAAAGTAGCGCTAGACACCATGCTAGATCAGCAAAAGATGTTAAGCGAAACTCAATTACAAATATCTACGGGTAGGAAAATTTTATCACCCTCTGATGATCCCTATGGTTCAGCTAGATCCTTGGATTTAGTGCAAACTATCCATGTGAATGAACAATATATTGCAAATTCAGGTCAAGCCCAAAATCGATTGATTTTAGAAGAAGGTGCACTTGAAGGTGTTGGAAATGCATTACAACGTGTTAGAGAGCTAATGGTAGCAGCCAACAGTGATTCGCAAACGCCAGAAAGTCGCGAATTCATTAGTAAAGAAATCGTTCAGGTATTAGAGCAAGTGCTTGCATTGTCGAATAGTGTTGACAGTAATGGCGAATTCATATTTGCTGGTTATCAAGGCAAAACCAAACCATTTGAAGCCACAGGAACGGGTACATTTAATTACTTTGGTGATGATGGTCAACGTTATTTAAAGGTCGGCTCTGCTACAACAATTGCTTTAGGCGATTCAGGTGAGCATACATTTTTAAATATTAAAAATGGCAATGGGACATTTCAAACTCGAGAAAACGCTGCCAATCAAGGTACCGGGATAATTGATCCAGGTACGGTATTTGGAACATATGTGGCAGACAATTATAAAGTTGGATTTATTCCGTCCACCAGTGGTGTTTTTAATGCACCTGTTGAATATTATGTATTGGATGGTCAAAACAATATTATCGTTCCCGCAGCACAAGCGGGTATCACGGAAGCGGCATTTACTGGCGGTGGTTTTTCTGGTATTCCATATGAAGAAGGCGCTGTGATTCAGGGCTTGGATCAACTCGGTGTTAAAACTTCCATTAGTGGCGCACCCACTGCTGAAACAGGCCCCCCCCTTCGGCAAGATACATTTGCGATAACACCGAGTAATAATCAAAGCATTTTTGCATCAGTACAAAACTTCGTAAACACGTTATTAAGTCCACAAAATGGTTCAGCTGATCTGGCTCATTTTCATAATGCGATGAATCGAGCCATTGTCGATATGGACGAAGGAATTGGTCGCATATTGGAAGTGAGATCAAACATTGGTGCACGATTAAATACAGTTGATAAACAGTTAGAAATTAACGAATCATTTACCTTGCAACTCAACGCTACCTTATCTGAAATTCAAGACCTTGATTATGCTGAAGCCATTACACGCTTAAACGGTCAGCTTATGGGTTTGGAAGCAGCACAGAATTCTTATTCTAGAATACAAGGATTGTCGTTGTTTGATTATCTATAATCGATACCGGCAATAATTGCCGATTGCGGAAATTCTGGGAAATGGATTGCAGGCTGAATAGAGAAATATACTTGTAATAAGTAATTTAAAGTAAAAATAGAGAGATAATTTTGATGAAAACAGAAAAAACAATAAATTGGCAAGCACGTTGCAATTACCACTGTAGATCAAAATGTAAGTGCGATGAAAAATCTATTTTTCTGTTTTAAGAATGACACGTTAAAAAAAGTCGTCGCCTTGTACTAGGAGATTGTTATGCCACAAATTATTAACACTAACATAATGTCGTTAAACGGCCAGCGAAATTTAAATAAATCGCAAGGCTCAATGCAAACGTCATTACAACGATTATCATCGGGCTTGCGAATTAATAGTGCTCGGGATGATGCTGCCGGTTTGGCAATATCAGAACGATTTACTTCGCAGATTCGAGGATTGACCGTAGCGGCACGTAATGCGAACGACGGTATATCATTAGCGCAAGTGGCAGAAGGTGCTTTGGAAGAATCGAGTAACATCGTACAACGAATTCGAGAGTTATCGGTTCAATCGATTAACGCGACGAATTCGCCTTCCGATAGAAAAGCGCTCCAATTGGAAGTCGCACAGTTAACGGCGGAATTGGATAGAATTGCAAAATCCACAGAATTTAATGGTCAAAAAATATTGGATGGTACGTTTGGTACAGCATTGTTTCAAGTTGGTTCAAATGCAAATCAGTCAATTGTTGCCACTACGGCAAATTTTAAGACACAACAGTTTGGTGATTATCGAATTAGAGGTTACGATAATAGTGTTAGCACCGCACATCGTCTGGATGCCAGTGCAAACTTTGTTATTAGCGGAGCTTCTGGAACTGCCACAGTGAATTACGCAAGTGGTGATAGTGCAACCGAAGTGGCTGCTGCGGTGAATTTGGTAAATGAATCTACCGGTGTTACTGCGTCAGCAATTACCGAAGTCGATATATCTTTTGCCACATCAGGTGCGTATCGATTTGATGTGTTAAGTGATAACGTCAGCGCCTCAAGTGTAGGGTTTTCGATTTCAGGTGCGACAGGTGCTGAAGCATTATCCGTTGCAGCGTCTGCATTTAATGATGTCACGGCGAAAACCGGCGTTATAGCGACAGTTAAGAGTGATGGAACCGGTATCACCTTAAGCCACTATAGTGGTGAAGACATTATTGTTCAGGACACGACATTTACTAACGCAGGTAACGTAACATTAACTACCTCAAATTCAACCGTGACGTTAACGTCTAATGCCACTGTCAATACGGCACAAGTCAATGGTACAGTCACATTTGATTCTGTAAAATCATTTACCATACAAGGTTCCGCGACAGAAGTGTTGTCAGCAGTATCGGATGCCGCAGTTTTACAGAAAGTTGCTGATTTTGATATTAGCACCATTTCCGGAGCTGAACTGGCTTTGACCGTAGCGGATGCAGCATTAGCACAAATTAGTACCCAACGAGCCAAGTTTGGTGCATTACAAAATCGTTTTGCATCCACTATATCCAATCTTGAAACCGCGGTAGAAAATCTCAGTGCTGCGCGATCACGGGTTATGGATGCGGATTTCGCGGTGGAAACAGCCGAGTTAACACGAACCCAAATATTACAGCAAGCGGGTACAGCTATGTTAGCGCAAGCCAATCAAATTCCACAAAACGTTTTGACTTTGCTACAAGGTTAACAAGAAAACAATTCACCAAAATAAATCTAAACGCATCACCCGCCTATATTGGCGGGTGATTTTGTTTGTGATGCGGTAAAATCAATCAATATTCATTGGACCCGCCAACTCAATCACACTTTCCTATCTATAAAGCCAATTCTATTTTTCGATACACAGTATTGTAAGCCAAATTTTTGGATTTTTTTTAAATTATTAAAATTCAATTGATTTATTGAGCACGTATTTCTCACAGGATCAAGTGAGAATCCGCGATTCCTGTGAGAAATGCGGACTAGGATATTTGAGTTAGGAAAACATGCCGCAAGTCATAAACACCAATATATTCTCAATCAATGCCCAGAGAAATTTGAATCGATCTCAAGATGACCTTAAGGTTTCTCTTGAACGACTTTCATCTGGCTTGAGAATTAATAGTGCAAAAGATGATGCAGCGGGTTTAGCAATATCACAAAATTTTACTTCAAAAATTCGAGGATTAAATACGGCCACCCGTAATGCAAATGATGGTATTTCCCTATCCCAAGTTGCCGAAGGTGCATTGAATGAAATGGGTGATTTGCTGCAACGAATAAGAGAATTAGCAGTGCAATCAAGCAATGGGACGAATTCAGCCTCTGATAGGGCTGCATTACAGCTAGAAGTGAGTGAATTATCCGCTGAGCTAAATCGATTGGCGAAATCGACTGAGTTCAATGGTCAAAAACTATTAGATGGATCGTTTGCCTCATCCAGTATTCAAGTGGGTGCAAATGCAAATCAATATGTGAGTATGAGTTCCAATAATTTTACCGGATACAATTATGGGGACTATCGTGTGGATGGTTATGCTTCCAGTGTTGATGGTGATACAAATCGCTTGGATGCATCAGCAGATTTTACCGTTCGAGGTTCAGAAGGAACTACAACAATAAGTTACTCCGCTGGTGATTCTGCGGAAGAAGTTGCGTCTCGAGTAAATTTACAAACCCAAAATACCGGTGTAAGGGCAGGTGCGATAACAGAAGTTGATGTCAGTTTTGCCAGTTCTGGGCAATATTCATTTACACTACTCTCTGAAAATACGACAGAAAAAACCATCAGTTTTAATTTATCATCAAATACTGGAACAAGCGCGTTGTCTGCCGCAGTGGATGATTTCAATGATGACTCAGCTTCTACCGGCGTTGTTGCCAGCATTAAGGAAGATGGCAGTGGTATTACGCTGACAAATTATGATGGCAAAGATATCAACCTAAAAGATACCACAACAACAAACGCTGGTAATGTAACGGTGAGCACGGGCAACTCTACTGTAATATTAACCGCTGATACGACGGTAGAAACAGCCTATGTCACTGGTAAAGTAACCTTTGATTCCGAAAAATCCTATTCCATTACCGGTTCAGCATCTGAAGTTTTATCCGCAGCTTCTGCAGCATCTGCGTTACAGGCAGTGGCAGATTTTGATGTGTCATCTATTTCAGCGGCAACACTGGCATTATCCATTGCGGATTCTGCGATTATTCGAGTCACCCAACAACGCGCCAAGTTTGGCGCATTACAAAGTCGCTTTCAATCCATCGTGTCTAGTCTGGAGGCGAATGTTGAAGGGCTTAGCTCTGCTAGGTCACGTATATTAGATGCCGATTTCGCTGCTGAAACTGCGGCATTAACCAGAGCGCAAATAATTCAGAAGAGTGGGATCGCTATGTTGGCGCAGGCAAATGCCATTCCGCAGAATGTCATCACGTTATTACAATAAATCATAACGCAATATTTCTTTTTCCATCATACTAACGAAACGAAAGAAAGGAAAACTAAGCACTTTAATCCTGTGGACAACAGGGATGTTGTCTTCAAGTCTACATGGAGGTATTAACGACGTGGATTAAATCGCTTAGTTTTCCTTTCTTTCGTTTCGTTAGTATACGATATTCAAAATTCAGTTTTGGATGAAGTGATAGATTGCAAATCATTGGAAACGGTTTTGATTGTGTCCGTCCAATTGTTCATTGTAGCTTGGCGATAAATTTTAACGCTTTGATACCAAGGCGATCGACTGCCTTGAAACAGCCATCGCCAGCTAGGTACATAAGGGATAATACACCAGGCGGGTACACCAAGGCTGCCAGCTAAGTGAACGTTGGTATTACCCATCGAGATAACTAAATCCAGTGCTTTTATTTGCGCTGCAAAATCATCAATATTTTGCATGGAATCGCTATCATCCCAGTCATGTATTTGAATGCCGGTCTCTTGTTGAAATTGATCAATTTCATCTTTATGATTGCCATATTGTAAATTAATAAAATAGCAGTTTTTGGTTTTTAACAAAGGCAGCCATGATAATAATTCGCTAGAGCGTTTTTTGGTTTCCACTTTATTACCGGCGCGCCAGGAAATGCCAATTTTGTAACCGGGGCCTAATTTTTCATAACGTGCTTGCCATTTTTGAACGGCATCTTGATCGGCTGATAAATAAGACTGTTGATTGGGGAATTCACTAAAATCGTTTCGAAAAAAGTATGGCAGGCTGCCAATTGCAATTTGGCTGGATATGTTTGGATAATTTGATATCCAATTTATTTCTTTATTTTGTTTCGTTCCTACCACAGTGATATTTGGAAAGGATCGTTTAAACAATGGTTTCAGTCGTCTTTCACATTCAAGAATAATGTGTTTGTGATTTTTTTGTAAATCTTGTAAACAAGATGCAAACATGATTTGATCGCCGACACCCTGTTCTGCGATTACCAATAAATCGTCAGAAAAATTTCCCTGTGGATGCCAAGTTGGAAATGATAAGTTTCTTACGAGTCGATCGCCGCAGGTAAATCCATATTCGTAATCTTTCCAGGCTTGTTCGAAATTACCGAGCAATAAGTTTGAGAAAGATCGATACCAACGCGGGAAATCATTTTTTGGATCAAGTTCTATTGCTTTGTTGTAAGTTGTTAATGCTTTATCAAACTGACCAATGTTGTGGTATAAAAATCCTAAGTTAATATAGGCATCAACCAGTGTCGGCATGATTTGAATTGCTTTATTTAGCACAGTTTCCGCTTCAGAAAAATTGCTTTCCCGAACTAAAGCAATACCCAAGTTACTTAAGGCTTGCGGGTAATTAGGATTTAATGATAATGCTTTACGTGAAAAATTTTCTGCATCCTCACTTCGTTCGAGTAAGTTGCACAAACCGGCGTAATTGTTATAAACCTTTGGATTTTGAGTATGATTATTTACAAGATTCTTAAGAATGTCTTCCGCTTGCTGATATTTTTTTTGTTCGCTGTATACATTTGCAATGTTTAATAGTGTGTTTTCATTGGTTGGATTTTTATCTAAGGCTATATTGAACTGCTGAAGCGCGAGATCCCATTTACCCATTTTGCGATATAAGTCGCCCAAGTTATTTAACAATTCTGGTGTTGTATCACTTAACTCGATGGCAGTTTGATAGGTGCTGACGGCTTTATCCCAGTCTCCTGAAAATTCATAGGCGAGGGCAAGGTTGTTGTACGCTGCAATGAAACTCGGATTTAAAGTGAGTAGTTTTTCCAATAATACAATGGCTTTATCAAATTCATTTAATTGTCCTGCTAGTCCCCCTAATAAAAATAAGGCATCAAGGTTTTCGGGCTCCTGAAGTAATACCGTTTCGATTGTGTGTTTTGCTTCCAGTATTTTTCCGGCGCTGAATAATTCTCGTGCATGTATTAATGATTGCTTGCTTTTTGCTCCGGTGAATGTTTGTTCGGCATTGTTGCTCATTTGTATAAGCCCTATTTTTTAAACTGCTCATACTTTGAGTTGAGCAAGTCATGTGCCGTGCAATGTGTCTTGATTTGTTTTCCATCAAGGTGACGTTATCAATGACTTAGCGAGTAACGCTAAGAAAAAATTTTAGTTAATGGGCGAAGCTATTCACTGTTATCAGGAAAAAAAATAAATTAAAAAAATTGATTTGTTTGCTCAAAGTTTGATGTAAGTGAGCTTCAGTTGCCATGGCCATCGACGATAACTGCGGTGGGTGCGGTGGATGTCATTTTGAAAAATTAGTTTTTAATAATTTCTAATAACATATCCGCGATGATGAAAGACGCAATGATTATAAAAGTAACATTGCATAGCATGTTTTGGGAGGTCTTAACATGCCACAAATGATTAATACAAATATAATGTCGCTGAATTCTCAGCGAAATCTAAACAAATCGCAGGGCGGTTTACGTACTGCATTGAATAGATTATCTTCAGGTCTAAGAATAAACAGCGCAAAGGATGACGCAGCAGGATTAGCAATATCAGAACGGTTTTCTTCTCAAATAAGAGGCATGACGGTTGCGGCGCGAAATGCAAATGATGGTGTATCTCTGTCACAAGTTGCTGAGGGAGCACTGACAGAAGCGGGTAATATTTTACAACGGGTACGTGAGCTCGCAGTACAATCGGCAAATGCAACAAACTCTGCATCTGACAGAGCGGCACTGCAACTTGAGGTAGGCCAATTAACGGCTGAGTTGAATCGTATTGCTAAAGCAACTGAGTTTAATGGTCAAAAATTATTGGATGGTTCGTTTGGTACGGCGTTATTCCAGGTTGGATCCAATGCAAATCAAACCATTGTTGCAACAACGGCAAATTTTAAAACCCAACAATATGGTGATTATCGTGTCGCGGGTTATACCTCTGATGTTGGTGGTGCAAATAATTTAACAACATCCACGGATATTATAATTAGTGGTGCGAGTGGTACAAAGACCATTAGTTATTCCTCCGGTGATTCAATGGAATCCATTGCCGCTTCGGTTAATTTAAACGTTGATTCTACCAATGTAACGGCTTCAGCAAAATCTGAAGCATCGGTTGCCTTTTCTGCATCGGGTACTTATCGGTTTACGCTAAAATCAGAAAATACCACAGCAGTTGAAGTTGGCTTTAAAATTGATAGTACAACTGGAACAGATGCGTTATCACAAGCAGTTAATGCATTTAATGATCATGGTGCAAAAACCGGTGTGGTTGCCACGTTAAAATCCGATGGAACTGGTATCGAGCTTACCAACTACGATGGAAAAGATATCGTACTTCAAGGCACGTCGTATACTAGCTCTGGTAATGCGACGGTTATCTCTGGTACGACAACAGTCAATATTGTGAGTAGTACTGCTGTCACCGCATATGTGACTGGTCAAGTCACCTTTGACTCGGATAAGGCATTTACGATTACCGGCACAGGAACACAAGTGGTATCTGCTGTATCTGAAGCTGGCAATCTGCAAAAAGTGGCTGATTTGGACGTGACGACAGTTTCCAATGCGAATCTAGCGTTATCCATTGTCGATGCTGCGATTTCACAAGTGAGTAACCAACGGGCGAAGTTTGGTGCACTGCAAAGTCGATTTGAAACGACAGTGGCCAATCTTGAAACCAGTATTGAAAACTTGAGTAATGCGCGAAGTCGAATTCAAGATGCTGACTTTGCGAAAGAGACGGCCGAGTTAACCCGAACGCAGATCCTGCAACAAGCCGGTACTGCCATGTTAGCGCAAGCCAACTCAATTCCTCAAAACGTACTGAGTTTATTGGGATAACCTAAAACTGGGGGAATAAATTCCTATTCCCCCAATTCTTTTGTATAAAATCAGACATTAGAGATCCGTTATAAGGGTAGCTAGCAGGATAGTTTTGCCTCTTATATTTACGAAATAGGCATCACATTCATAAAAATGTGATCCACTCTTGAAAAAATTGGCCTTTTTACAAAATGGTGCAAAAAAAATTCAAGAAGTTTTAACCAGCTCCGATAATGTTCGTGGGAGCGGTAAATATTTCGTTAATGTGAAGAAATATATCCGCTAGAAAGAAATCTCAAATATTTTGCGCTACACAGCGGATATTTGAGCGCGTTTGGGGGACATTTATATGCCTCAAATTATTAATACCAATATAATGTCGTTGAATTCTCAACGTAATCTCAATCGATCTCAAAGTGGTCTGCGTACGGCGTTAAACCGATTATCTTCTGGTTTACGCATAAACAGTGCAAAAGATGATGCCGCTGGTTTGGCTATCTCTGAGCGATTTTCTTCTCAAATTCGTGGTATGACAGTCGCAGCACGGAACGCAAATGACGGTGTGTCGTTAGCGCAAGTGGCTGAGGGTGCACTCACTGAGGTGGGCAACATATTACAACGGGTAAGAGAACTATCCGTACAATCTGCGAATGCGACAAACTCTGCGTCTGACCGAGCAGCACTACAGCTTGAGGTTGGACAATTAACAGCGGAATTAAATCGTATCGCAAAAGCAACTGAATTTAATGGTCAGAAGTTGTTGGATGGTTCATTTGGTACAGCCTTGTTCCAAGTGGGATCTAATGCAAATCAAACCATTGTTGCGACAACGGCTAATTTTAAAACGCAACAATATGGCGATTACCGGTTAAATGGTTATACGTCTGATGTTGGTGGTGCAAATAACTTAACAACATCGACTGATATTATTATTAGTGGAGCAAGTGGTACTAAGACAATAAGTTATGCCTCGGGTGATTCAATGGAATCCATCGCAGCAGCAGTTAACTTAAATGTCGATTCTACCAATGTAACAGCATCAGCGAAATCTGAAGCATCGGTTGCCTTTTCTGCGTCGGGTACGTATCGGTTTACGTTAAAATCCGAAAATGCATCGGCGGTAGAGGTCGGTTTTAAAATTGATAGTACCACTGGAACAGATGCATTGTCACAAGCGGTTAATGCGTTTAATGACCATGGTGCCAAAACCGGTGTGGTTGCAACATTAAAATCAGATGGAACTGGTATTGAGCTGACCAATTATGATGGTAAAGATATCGTATTACAGGGTACATCATTTACTAGCTCTGGTAATGCGACGGTTGTCTCTGGTACGACAACAGTCAATATTGTAAGTAGTACCGCTGTTACTGCTTATGTTACGGGGCAAATTACTTTCGATTCAGATAAAGCGTTTACGGTGACAGGTACAGGGACGCAAGTTATTTCAGCAGTATCTGAAGCGGGAACATTGCAGAAAGTAGCAGATTTAGATGTTACAACTGTTTCCAATGCAAACTTAGCATTATCCATTGTGGATGCAGCGATTTCGCAAGTCAGTAACCAACGGGCGAAATTTGGTGCACTACAAAGTCGATTTGAAACCACGGTGGCCAATCTGGAAACCAGTATTGAAAACCTAAGTAATGCACGAAGTCGAATCAGAGATGCCGACTTTGCTGCAGAAACGGCGGAGTTAACACGAACGCAGATCCTGCAACAAGCGGGTACTGCCATGTTAGCGCAGGCCAACTCAATTCCTCAAAACGTATTGAGTTTATTAGGGTAAAGATAAATAGAGCGGAAAATCTTTTCCGCTCTATCATTGCCCGATTAGTAAGAGGTATTAATAATGGCTATCGATACACAGTCAAACTCTGTCACCACAGCACTTGATACGACAAGTCGAGCGTTGAGTAGCCAGCCATTGCCAACAAAGCGTGAAGTGAAAAAGCAAGAGGTTAGCGAAAGCGCGCCAGAAGTGACAGTTAAGTCGCAGCCGATAGAGGCACCAACACCAGAAGCGAAATCTGAACCGGTGGAAATACCACGGGAAAAGATTGAGCAAGCGGTTGATCGATTGCGAGATTATGCAGCAAACTTTGATAGAGATCTTCAGTTTTCTGTTGATGATGCGACAGGAAAGACCGTCGTGCAGTTATTGGACAGTGAAGACAATGTGTTACGTCAAATTCCATCCGAAGAAGTCTTAGAGATGATGAAAAGGTTGGAACAAAACAAGGGGTTAATCTTCAGGGATGAAGCATAATGGCCTAGGTATTGCTTTTATTTAACCGAGCAAAACTTAGTTTAACGTGTTTTCATTAATTTGATTAAGAATCCTTGAGGTAGCGATGGCTTCAGTTTCATCTTTAGGTGTAGGTTCCGGTATCGATGTTCGTGGCTTGGTTGACAGTCTTGTGTCAGCAGAAGGCGCGGGTAAAGCCACACGCCTGGATATTAAAGAAGCTGAAATTCAAGCAAAATTATCTGCCATGTCGGCATTAAAAAGTGCCTTGTCAGATTTCAAAGGGACTTTTTCCGCGCTTAAACTTACCTCTTCATTCAACAGCTTAACAACATCTTCTTCCGACTCAAGCATATTTACGGCCACTTCAACGAGTTCAGCAACTGCGGGATCCTATGATATTGAAGTGAATGCCATTGCCACGGCACAAAAACTCCAAACGGCAGCAGGTTATGCTACAAAAACAGAATCCATAGGTGAAGGAACCTTAACATTTTCCTTTGCCTCCGACCCTGCAGACACAACAGAAGTTGAGATAACAGACGGTAGTCTTCAAGGAATTAAAGATGCCATCAATAGTGCAAATATTGGCGTTAGCGCTAATATTGTATACGATGGCGCCAATTATCAAATGGTTTTAACCTCCCAAACCGGCACGGAAAACGACTTAACCATTACCGCAACATCAACGTCAGGCGATTTGTCTCCATTCATTTATGATGTTGCTGGTGGCACAACAAACTTAAACCAAACACAAGCATCAACAGATGCACTGGTTGACGTAGAGGGTGTTGCAATTACCAGTAGTAGCAACACAATTTCAACCGCAATTGAAGGGGTAACCCTCAGTCTTGTTGAAGCAGACATCGGTACAACCCATACTCTTAGCGTGTCGCGGGATACGTCTTCAGTAGAGGAAGCTGTGCAAGGTTTTGTTGATGGTTACAATGCGTTGATGGAAACACTGAATCAAGCGTCATTTTACAACGCGGACACAGAATCTGCCGGAATATTAATTGGTGATGCAACAGTACGGGGTATCGTTCGACAAGTTCGAAGTGTATTAAATTCTCCAACGGTGTCTTCCACTGCAACGTATAATTCACTGGCCAGTATTGGCATACTCACCGCGCGAGATGGCTCATTAGAATATGATCCAACAAAATTAAGCACAGCGTTGAGCAGTAAACCGGATGAAGTGCGTGAATTATTAGCTGGTGGTAATGCAACAGCATCAGATTCATCGGTAACAATTCAAGGTATTACAGAAAATACCGGTGCTGGGTCCATTCCAGTTGAATTAACAGCACCGACGAGAAGCACCTATTCATCTAATTTAACGGCGTCAGGTGCATTCAATTTTGATTTAAGCGTTGTGAGCTCGTTAATGCAAGTCACCATTGGGGGTAACACCAGTGCAAACTTTTCCTTTGCAGGTGATTATTCAACAAGCGGCGATTTCGTGACATCCGGTAATGAAGTGGCTGCTGCCATTCAAGCTGCCATTAATGCTGACGCTACAATAAGTGCAAACACAAATGGCGCGTTGGTTAGTTTTGAAACTGACAACGTAGGAAACTATTATTTTGATATAAAATCCTCAGATTACGGCTCGGCCACACCGATTGTCGTAAACGCAAAAGGGGCAGGTTTAAACACCAATTTGGGATTTACCGTTGGTGCATTTGCAGGAACAACAGGAGTGGACGGGGCGGGGACTATTGGTGGATTAGCGGCAACATTTGAAGAAAACGTGATGACAGGTACTGGGCTTTACTCTGGTTTTGTTTTAGCGACCAACGGTGAATCAAGTAACTTTAGCATCAACGTGACTAGCGGCCAAATGGCATCATTGGATTCATTGATCACAAGCTTTTTAGATGATGATGGATTAATTGATGCGAAAACAGATGGCTTAAATGCTTCAATTAAAGACATCTCTAATCAACGGGTTGATTTGGAACGTCGATTACAAAAATTAGAAACACGATTGATTTCCCAATTCAGCGCGATGGATGCAACAGTTGCACAGTTAAATTCCACAAGTAGCTTTTTAACTAATCAATTAGAGTCTTTATCGAACTTGAACAAACGTTAATAAAAATTTAGTCAAAAGAGGAGTTGTAATATGAGTTCTGCCAAAGCGCAGAGTGCGTTAAAAGAGTATGGCAAAGTCAGCGTTCAGTCCGGCGCGTCTTATGCCAGTCCGCATCGATTGATATTGATGTTGCTCGATGGCGCACTGGAAAAAATATCGTCTGCAAAAGGGTATATGCAGCGCGGGGAAATTGCTAACAAAGGTAATTACATCAGTTGGTCGATTTCAATAATAGAGGGATTACGTTTAAGTTTAGATAACGAAAAAGGTGGTGAAATTGCTGAAAACCTTGATCGATTATACGATTATATGGAGCGTCGATTGGTTGAAGCGAATGCCAAAAACGATGAAGCCATGTTAGATGAAATTGCGGTATTGTTAAATACGATTAAAAGTGCCTGGTTAGAGATACCTGCGGAAGAGCAGGGTGCTGGCAATGTAACAGAATCAACATTGAATATATCAGAAGTACCTGTAGCAGATGCGGAATAAATATTATTGATTTTCTTAAGTGATTTGAGCCTATGAATTATGAAAAAATCATAACCATATTATTGTCTCAAACGGAAACGATGTTTTCGTTAGCGGAGAAAGGTGATTGGGATACCTTAGCGGAACGAGAAACCGAACGACAATGTTATATTCAACAACTCACACGATTTAATCCAACCGAAAAAACACCAGAATTGGTGAATCAACTGCAACAACTCATCGACATAAATACCCAAATTGAACAATTGGGGCGTAAGGCGATGCGTCAGTGTTTTGACGAGCGAAATGATGTTAAGCGCAAAAGATCCGCATTAATGGCGTACAGTCAGTAATTCTCAGATTTACTCAACCAGGTTATCTAGCAACTCAGAAATATAGGGTTGATACTTTTCCCACTTATTCACGGATGAATGATAGATAGGTCGTTTTACTTGCGATTTACTCGCAGAGTTTACACTATTATTTGTTTTATAAAATTCAAGACAAGCGTCATCCCATTCTAATTCGCAGTAATCCAAAAGTGCTTGGGTAGTCTTGGTTTGATTAGCAATCAAGTCTTCATAATTCACAGAAAAAATTCGTGATTGATAGATTGATAACCAGTGATGCATTATTCGATTTTTTTGATTGTGAAATAACGCCAATGTTTTTAGGTCATACGCATATTGATGTTGTTTCTCAAAATTTTGAAAAAAACAGGATAAGCAAGTATCGATCGCGTTGCGATTACAGTAAATGATTTTGCTTTTTGGAAAAAGCATCATGATTAAACCGATATGTAAAAAATTAATGGGCGATTTGTCGGTAATAATGTATTTTTCCATATCCAGCTTTTGAATATGATCATGTAAACTCGCTGTGACTTGATGTACATGCCCCGGACTAATGTATTGCATACAATCTGGGTACTGTTGCTTTACCTCAATAATGTCTGGCAAATCATCTAATACCTCACTAATAAATCCGATTTCGCCTGCACTTTGTACTTGCGGATGGCTAGCAATGATTTGTTCAGTTAAGGTAGTGCCTGACCGGGGCATGCCCAATAAAAAGATAAATCGCTCACGGCCCGATTCTCGGCTAGATTGCATGGCTTGACAAAAATCAGCACTGAATAGGGAGATGATTTTCGATACATATTTTTCAAACTGATCTATGTTGAAACCACGAAATTTTAATTCGTTTGCATTTTGATAACAGCGAAATGCATTTTTAAAATCACCCAAATCGTCATAAATTTTAGCCAAGGTAAAATAGAAATAAATTTTATTATTTTTTGTCATTTTCTCTAAATGTAATTGGCCACGAATGACATCAACAAGCCGTAAATCCCCCAATTCAAATTGATGGGATTGTGCATAATTAAAATACGCCTCGGAATAGGTTGGATTTATGGTAAAGGCTTTTTTCAAGGATTGATTGGCTTCTTGAAAACGGCCCTGGCGTTGATATGCCACACCCAAATTATTGTATGCGAGATAAAAGTCGGGTTTAAATTTAATGGCTTTTTGATAATAAAATATGGCAGATGTTAAATCGTGCGTTGTTTGAAAACACAATCCGAGATTGTAACAAGTGTGAGCATTATCTGTTTCCACCGAAAGTGCTTTGGATAGTACCGGAATGGCGCTTGCAAATTGTTCACGATTTATCATTGAGCTAGCGAGTAAACTTAATGCATCATGATCGTAAGGTGATTGCATTAAGGCTTGATTGCACAATTCTTCGGTGCCATAAAAATCGCCAGATTTATACGCTAACTTTGCGTCTTCCAAAATACTAAAGAAAGTTGAATCTGAAAAAAGTGCTTGTTCCGTCACGTTCGATTTGTTGTCCGTTTATCATCTTACATGTAAATCACAAAAAACCAGGATGAGTTTTTATCATTAGCGACATTCTAATGTGTCACTTAAACTGATTTTTAACGTCATTCTTGTTTTCGTTTTGTGCCTTTTAAATGGGCAAAATATTCCGAAAAAATTAGCCTCGGTAAATGAATGTTTTAGGTGAATTATAGTGGAATACGGCACTAATATTGCCCATTTACATATGGTGATAATGTGGTCACTTAAGAAAAAATAGAGAGAAAACTCCCTTTCACAAAAAGGTTTAAGCCATGAATATTGATGGACAGGTAACAAGTGCTAAACAAGACAATAATCAAATTGTCACCGAAATACTCAAGCAAAACATTGATTTAATAACACTATTATCCAACAAATCCATTTGCCTTGTCGGTGGGGTAGATCCATCAATCGAGCTACTCGTAGTACGATTTTCTCCTTGGTTAGCAGAGCTTACTTCCCATGCTGATTATGTAACCCAACAATCTTGGTTAGAAGATAAATTAGTAGCGACAACCCAATTTGATCGAGTGCTTTCACGTTTAGATAACTCGATGGATTATGATTTTCAATTTTCCAGTGAAGATTTCCTTCATCTGATTTATGCCAGATTTATCGAAGAGATTCCGCAACCCTTTTCACTTTCTGTGAATGAAAATGATGTAATCGAGTTTAAAGAAAAGTGGTTAAGTGACATTCCTTCCCCCTATATCGGCATTTCTTGGGCGGAGCGGAAAGAACCACAAGTCGGCATTGATCAAATTGGTGTGGATTTGGTGGATTTAATTGATCAGGTTAAATCCATGAGTGGGACGCTTGTTATTGTGCAATCCTATCCGTCACCGCAAGAATTAGAATATATCGCCAGTCAGATTTCAACTCAGGTTTTTGACTGTTCCGATTTGAATGACAAACCCGATGAATTGTTAGTGGTATGCCATTTACTGGATGAGCTAATTGGCGTTCCAGACTTAAGCCAACACCTAAGAGCATCGTTAAAAAAATCAACGAGAATTCTCTGGCCAAGACAGGACAGCCATATCAGCGTGCAAATGAACATTAATCAATTTTCACCCTGGTTTCCGGATGCGACCATATATCAAGAGTCTTTACATTACGGATGGAAATCCGCAATTCAAAATTTACACGGTGATTTACAATTTTTATGGAAAACAAAAACAAACATTGCGGATAACGTCATCAAATTAACTGACCCGTCGAGCGCTAAACCTCAGGAAACGCAGTTTCAATCGCAGGAACCTCAACCGCAAGTTCAATCATTGGATATGCAACAACTCATTGAATATTGTTCTACAAAGGTCGCTGAGGAATTAGATAGTACAAGCCATCAACGTGTAATGCAAATGGTGAACACGTTTAATGCAGCAAAAATTGACGAATTGGCGTCGGTCAATATTTTTGTATTTCATACCGAAATGGGTGAATCAGCACAACTCAACTATCGAGATGTCAAATTAAATTTAAACGCATATGATTATCATAAGCTGTTAACCGAGTTTGTTGAAACGGCGCATCATTATCATCCCGATGCGAATATATATTTAGTCACGAATGCTGAATCATCATTATTTCAACTTGGTGGCGGTAAGGTTCGCGTTGTGGGAATGGACATTGCCGTTGATCAACCCATGTATCAGCGAGTGAACGCAATGTATGCTTATGTCATGTCAGATGCCTTTAATGCTGATACCTTGTTGTTGGATAGCGATGCATTTTTAAATAACGATTTTAACACCGTTTTAGATGCAGATTTTGATGTTGCCATCACCACGCGAAATCAAAATGGATTAATGCCAGTTAATGAAGGTGTCATTCTGGCAAGAAATGAAAGGAAGCAAAACGTCGCGCATTTTTTTCGTCGCTATCTCGCAACGTATGAATCGCTTATCCAAGATGATTTGGTGCAACAATATTACGGCGACATTCGAAAATGGCGTGGCGGACAATTATCTTTAAATGCAATTTGTCATGAGGCTGGTCCTTTTTCACCTTTCCGACAATTGGAATATTATGGTAGTCGGTTGCGTGTACTACCCAGCGATCCATACAATTATTCTTGGGAGTATGGGCAGCAAATTGGCATTCAAGATTTAACAGATAAAGTGGTTGTGCATATAAAAGGTGCGCGCAAAGTTGATACAGACAAAATCGTATCCATGCTACGGCAACTAAGACCGAATGAATCTCAACAGCCTCAAGATGCAGTATCACAAGCAACGAATGGCTTTGTTCAACCACATTTTGCTTTGTTCAATAAAATGTTTAATGAACCACCATTTGGCAGTAAAGAAACCGTCAGTGATTTTGCTAATCATGTTTTGAGTAGTGCAAAAACAGTATGCGCTAATCAACCCCAAGCCGGTGCGTTTATCGCTGATGATATGTTTGTCTGGTTTCGTAATTTGGGTTTTTTAGAAGAGGCTGAATTTATTCAGGCAATGCTGCCCTATGCAGAAGATCAACTGTTAAGAGCCAGAATTTGGCGAGTTTACATGTTATGTTGGGCCGCGAAGTCGTGTTTAAGCGTAGATGGCGATTTTGTTGATTTAGGTTGTTACGATGGTAGAACAGTGCATGTCATGGCACGTTACAGCGACTTCAACAATAGTAATAAACAATATTACTTGTATGATTTATTTGACAATCCAACGGATGAAAGTCGAAAAGCGAAACATGGCCCAAATTTGTATGATGAAGTGAAACAAATATTTTCAGACTATCCGCGAGTATCTGTCATAAAAGGCCCGGTGCCACAAAGTTTTGCATATGGATTACCAGAAAAAATTGCCTTTGCTCAAATCGATCTAAATGAAGCTGAACCTGAAATGGCAGCCCTCGATGCAATATATGATCGCATCACCCCTGGGGGAATGATTATTTTCGATGATTTTGGTTTTAAACGTTATAAAGAATCACACAACCGCGAAAAAGCCTATTTACAAAGCAAAGGTGATATCGTTTTTGAAAGTCCCACAGGCCAGGGATTGTTGATAAAACGAGGTTAAGCTATGTGCGGTGTCGCCGGTTTAGTTGAGTTTAAATCAACGTTTGGCAAAGAAAGAGTCAATCACATTGTTAGTGGGATGTGCGAATTGCTTCAACATCGCGGCCCGGATGCTAATGGTATTTGGGCGTCGGACAATGGTGAATGTACCTTGGGTCATACACGATTAGCTATCATTGATTTAGATAAGCGCAGTAATCAACCCATGCGAGATGCATCCAATCGTTATGTTGTGGCGTTCAATGGTGAAATTTATAATTTTCAGTTATTGAAGAAATTACTGAAAGACAAGGGAATAAATTTTCACACCAATTCAGACACGGAAGTGCTGATTGAAGGTTTTTCACAATGGGGTCCGAAATTATTCAACTTGCTTGATGGCATGTTTGCGCTAGTAATTTACGACACATTACATAAAACCGTTTATCTTGCGAGAGATCGAATGGGTGAAAAGCCTTTGTATATCGCTTGTCTACAAGACGGTTTTGCATTTTGTTCCGAATTAAAACCCTTATTGACCATTCCTGATTTTTCACCAACCGTTTCAAGCTCAAGCTTGTTTGAATTTTTTTCTCTACGATATGTACTTGACCCAAATACGATATTTGAACAAATTATCTGTGTTCAACCGGGTACCTATACCGTGGTGTCAAGCGATGGACAACGCAGTGAAAGAAATTATTATTCGTATGATATTCAAGACTCCGCCTCTCGTGAAACACAAAATATGGGTGAGTTTGTGGATGAACTGGATTCAGCATTATCTTGTGCAGTGCAAACCCGTCTAGTTGCAGATGTGCCTGTGGGTGCGTTTTTATCCAGTGGTATTGATTCCAGTTTGGTTTGTGCCATCGCAGCAAAAAAGTTGCACTCTAAAGTAAGATGTTTTAGTGCTGGATTTGTTGGTGGTAAAGACAATGAGACGCCAGCTGCGCAGGCCATTGCACAACATTTGGGATTACCGTTTGAAGAATATTTAGTTTCAGCAGATGATTTAATCCAAACAGCTAGTCATTTTGGTGGGATATTAGATGAACCCAATGGTGATAGAAGTTGTGTGCCGACTTATTTTTTATCCCGATTGATAAAATCACAAGTAACGGTTGCCGTATCCGGTGATGGTGGTGATGAATTATTTGGAGGTTATGGTCGCTATGGTCCATTAAACCAGAACATAAAAAATCCTCGAAATTCAATCAATCAGTATTTTTCCGAACGCCTTCCTGTCTTCCCGATGGCGTCATTGCAAAAGAATTTGCCAGAGCAGTATCATCAATTTAATCGTCGTGTATGTTCTCGTTTTGTCAGCGCTTTTGCGCGTGATGATTTGGCAGACATTGAAAAAATGCGGTTGCTGGATGCATACAGTTATTTACCTGGAGCGGTGCTTGCAAAAGTAGATAGAATGAGCATGCGCCATTCTTTAGAAGTTCGTACGCCCTTTTTTAGCCCAGAAGTTTTAAATTTGTCACGTAAATTGCCTCTGTCTCTTTGCACAGATGGCAAACTGTTAAAAGTGGCATTGCGTGAGGTGCTACATCGATATTTACCTCAGCAACACATACGACCCGTGAAACAAGGTTTTGGTATGCCAGGATCTTTTTTTAGCAATTACAGTAAACTATTTAACAACTTGGCAAATCAAGCGGATGAGGTTTTATCGCAATGGTTGCCAGTAGAAAACACACCAAATGTGTTCGAACAACTGCGTATTGCTGCAAGAGACAATATTAACAGTTATTGGGCCTGGATTGTGTTAGGCCAATGGGTGGTGTCATTGCCATCATCTTCACATCGTCAACAGTAAAATAACGGAGTTTTAAATGGATCCAGTAATTGAACAACACATACAGAAGGCAAAATTATATGAATCGACCATGCCTTATGTCACCGTAAATATTGATGACAAACAAATTCATTTTAAAACCCCAAATGAAAAGTGTTCTTATTTTGCGTTAAGTATTAATAATCGTGAACCAAAAACCAATGAATGGATTAATACGTTTCAAGAAGACGAAGTGTTTTTTGATATTGGTGCGAATAATGGAATTTACGGACTGCTAGCAGCTGTGTTGCGCGGTTGTAAGGTATATGCTTTCGAGCCTCACTTTGGCAGTTATTATGTCATGGTGTTAAATATTTACGCGAATAATTTGCAAGACAGAATGTTTGCTTATCCGTTGGCGATATCTGACCATGAAGGGTATGGTGAATTATTTTTAAGTGCAACTTATGCAGGAAAATCATTAAATAATTTTGGTGAATCCAGGCCACATGAAAATCCGTTGTGGAACGCTACTATACCGCAAGCAGCTGTGACAACAAATTTAGATCTATTTATTGCACGGATGGGTGTTGTACCCAATCACATAAAAGTCGATGTGGATGGGATAGAGCCAGCAATTGTCGATGGTGCTAGTTTGATTTTGGCAGACCCAAGATTAAAAAGCATTATGATCGAATTGGATATGAACGATGCAGCTCATATCGCTGTGATAGACAAACTCGCAACGTTTGGATTTGAACGTTATGAAACAGATCCTGCTGGTGTATTTTTCTATCGATGAGATAATCCTAAAAATAGCAGTTGACCGCTTGATATGAAAATAACTATTGGAAGCTAAAATGATTTTTCCACAAATTGAGAACACGCATCTGCCGTGTTCAACCGCGGTTTTTAGGATAATTAAATTATGAACTCTAGGCAAACATTCTCAATATTATTTTCGTCATTTTGGCTGGGAATTCACTATGTGTTGGGGTTAAAGAAGAATAGAAGTGATTCAGGTGCATTGTCCGCTTTATTAGATGCTTTTTGGAATAGTCCTCGTTTAATTCAAGCCAACAATGTAACACATTACGCGGGTAATTGTTTTGTCATTGAATTAGACCAATCTTTTCTCGATGCGGATCATGGTCGTTCTTCTTTAATGTTGCTAGAAGATGGAAAGAATTTAGCGCAGCCAAATACGCGAAATCTGCAGGATATTGTTGAAAAAGGTGCTGGACGCTATATACATGCAAATAATAAAATATATTTTTCGCCAACAGATAATGCCAACTTGTCACAAATATCTGAACGCCAATATATCATATTGGAGAGTCTGTCCGAAGATCAAGAGACAGTTGAACAGTTACTAAATTTAACAAATAAGTCTGATCAATATGATAATCAATTATTGCTCGGATTAGAAAAGCTGCGTGTCTATTTTAAAAATTTATTCACGTTTTCTGGGTTAAGCAATGGAAAAAATAAGCTAACACTGTTTAACGCGACGCTGGATTTGCGTTCATGGTTTTTTGGTGAATGGTGTTTCTCATCCATTTGTGTGAATCGACAAGCTGTTAATAATCAACCTTGTTGGAATGTCACATTAAAAAATATTGCAATTAATGGGATTGATGCATTTTTCGATTTAGATGCCACAATAATTGTTTTACCAAACAAAGAATTTGCAATCCAGTCTATCGAACTGGTTAAAGATGGTGATCCTTGTTTGTCGGTTAATGGCAAATATACCAATTCTGAATTGCAGTGGATCAACATTCAAATGCATGGATTACCAGATTGGGTAAAAATGCTGACGGAAGTGGTTGGTGCTGACGAAATGGCTTATCGACAATGGTTAGATGGCTTTGTTAATGCCTTGTCGGATGGAACATTGGGATATCGATGTTTAATAAATGAAGAAGACATGCTTCAAATTAAAAAGTGCCTTTCCCCTCGTACACTCACGCCACAGTTGACATTGCATTTAGAAAAATCGGCGGAAGATTATTTGTTGAAATTGGTAAACGATGCCAATAAAACGGGTGTATATCATGAATAATGATACCGCATTTTCTGATTTTGAAAAAATTTTTGATAAATCCATCGAGCCTGAGTTTGTCGAGTTATTGTCAACCTTATTTCAATCGCAGATTACATCAGCAGATAATAATCAGATTGAATATGAAGATGGTACTCACGTTCCTGTGCTACGAAATATTCCACGCTTTGTTCCAAGTGATTTATACACGGGCTCGTTCTCATTTCAATGGACCAATTATACTTCGACCCAGCTAGATAGTGCACAGGGCGTTTCCTTAACAGAACAAGATTTACGAAATAAAACGGGTTTAACGCCAGAAAATGTAAAAGGAAAACTGATCTTAGATGCGGGAGTTGGCATTGGGCGGCATACAGAAGTGTTGGCGCGATGGGGCGCCTACGTCGTTGGAGTTGATTTGTCTGATGCGGTTGAAACGGCACAACAAAATTTAAAAGCGTTTCCCAATGCAGTTGTGTTACAAGCGGATATTGGGCAGTTACCTTTTAACATTGAAAAATTTGATCACATTGTTTCAATTGGTGTATTGCATCATACACCGGACACTCGAGCTTTTACGTTAGGTTTAATGCCTTATTTAAAAAATGGTGGAAGATTTTCTATTTGGCTTTATCCTTCTGGGTTTGCAAGGCGCGGTGAATGGGTGCCAATGGTGTCACGATTGCCATTGATCGCATTCAAAGATTGGACAGAGTGGATGGTCAGTAATGCTCGCACCCATCGGGGAAACCATTGGCTTGAAGCTTTTATTAAACAATTTCCTTTCTCGACACATCACCCTACCATGGAACGCAGCGCATTAGCTTTGTTTGATGGTTATACACCCACTTTTCATTGGACGCATGAACCGGATGAAGTGGCCGAATGGTTTCGCGAAGCCGGTTTAGACGATATTCAATTTAGTCAAATTCCGACATCGGTGAGTGCAACTAAACCGGCAAAAAGCATAGTAAAAGCGGTTCCCGCAACTTCTAATCCAGTGGATCAACCGTTTGCAGCACCATCAAAATTGAGCAAATTAACTGTTGAAATTACCACATTGTGTAACTTGAAATGTGCTGGATGCCCACGGACTACGGCGTTGGAGAACGGATCTTGGGAAGATATGCACATGTCGTTATCGTGTTTCGATAATATTTTACAAAATTTACCGCCAGTCGGATTTGTGACATTACACGGCATTGGTGAACCAACGTTGCATCCCGAATTTAATGAACTTGTTGCCATGGCAAAACAAAGTGGCAAGTTTCAACGAATGAAAATGACAACAAATGCGTTGGCAAGAAGTATTCAATATTATGAACAATCGGTGGCCGCTGGCTTAGATGAATTTTGGATTTCCGTTGATAGTTTCGACCAGGAAATTTGTAACACGATGCGTTTAGGGACTAAAGCAAGTAAGTTACAACGTCGAGTCAAAGAATTGATTGAAGCAAAATTGCCAGTTCATATTTCCATGGTAGTGAGTGCAGATAATTACATGGATATCCCTGCTACTCTAGAAAAACTTTACCAAGCCGGTGCGCCTCCAGTACATATGCAAGAGTTTCAGGATTTTGGCAATCCTTCTGGTTTAATGACAGTTGAACAACGAAAACAATTTCTAACATTGATGGATCAAGTGCTGCCTCGACTACCCGGTATGACAATTGTTCCGCCAAGTTATACTAGTCCTCAAGGTGACATTTGTACTGCCCCTTGGTTCCGGCCTGCAGTAACGGTGCAAGGTTATATGACACCTTGTTGTACTACATTTGATCCCAGTTTATGGGGATTTGTAAACATAAGCCAAATGTCATTTAAGAATGTTTGGGAACAACCGGGCGTACATCAATGGATGAGTGATTTTGTTGAAAATAATACCTCGATTTGTCGAGGGTGTGGCTTGAATCCTCGTGGCTTTGGGATTGAAAATACATTAGGAAAATCCGGCAAAAAAGGCCTTGAGCAACATGTTGTCAATTGGCCTAGTTGATCATTACGGGGTTAATGATAAAGGAGTAAAAATATGTTTATTCGACAAGTGCAGAATACGGACAGACCCAATAAAAAGTGGGAAGTTTTTTATGCTAATCAAACGCTCACCGTAAAAAATAATCGGCGCTTTAGTTTAGACCAAGGTTTTTTTACCATGGGCAGTTGTTTTGCGGAAGAAATTCGAAAGGCATTAACTGCATATAACGTGCAATGTTATCCAGAGTATTCTCGCATAAACATGGATCCATCCAGAATGCGAATTGATACTTTACCCGAACGAGAGCACTTAAACTATTACAATACGTTTTCCATTCGCCAGGAGTTAGAGCGTGCAGCAGGGTTATGGAAACAAGACCCAAGTGATATTTGGGAGTTGAAAAATCGCAAAATCGAAAATGCTCGTTTAGACAAAGGTGATGGCACTGTTTATCAAGACCCCTACAGAAGGCTTATATTTGGCCAAAGCCAAGCGGATTTGTGGGATGCCATAGAGCAAGTTAATTCTGTGACCAGTGATGGTATCAAACAAGCTGACGTGTGTGTTTTTACACTCGGCATGACGGAAGTATTTAAAAAAAGAAATAATGGTTTGGTTTGTAATCAGGTTCCTGTTTATGGTGGTGGCGCGGGTATGCGCGAAACCTATTTTTACCAAAGTACATACGAAGACAATATTAACAACATGCGAACCGCGCTGAAATTATTAAAATCACTCAACGAGAAAGTTGAAGTGGTCTTAACCGTTTCGCCTGTGCCCTTGCATCGCAGTTTTAATGAACATGATATTTTTGTAAATAATATGGAAAGTAAAGCCACATTAAGGGCGGTAGCAGGGCAAATTTGTCGAGAATTTGAATGGGTACATTATTTTCCATCATTTGAAATAGTGTGGGGAATTGGCTCTGGCGCCTATAAGGATGAAGATCTGTTACATGTTAAGGAAGAAATTGTGAGTAATATTATGGGGCTTTTTCTTTCCTCACACTGTGTTCAGCCATCTGATAGTGATGAGTCGCAAAACGTTGTTAACACATAACAGTTGAATCCATAGAATATAATATTTTACACAAACGAATTAATCATCCGATGGTTGAGGATGGCGTTTTTCTCTAACATGTTCCTCGGCGATTTGGACGTTTTCGCCAAACATGACTTTAATTACCATATTGTCGCCTTCAGCTAAATCAGCACGTTGTGTTTTAGCGAATTTTGACGCATCCTTAAAAACCTCAAATTCAGATAACAATTCCAGTGGTTTTAGTTTTGCGATCTCGGTATTTTCGTATTTAAATACATAGTAGGGCATAAGTCACCTTTATCTAACATTCATTCTTGTATCAATTATCCCGAAAGTATTTGCATGCCTCAAATTTTCACTCGCTGTAAATAAATCCCTATACGCTCGACGGCAGCGTCCCTGCTGCCAACGGTCCTAATTTGAGGGATGCAAATACTTTCGGGACAATTGATAGTTTAGTTGTTCCGAGAGGAATTTGTTTAAGCTTTTGATCAAATTCTCAGTTCAGTTTATATCAGAAAATGTCATTTTAAACAGTTTTGCTTTTTTTGATATATTCTTATTGGAGTATAGCATTGTGTATTGACCAAAAAAAGTACGAAAAATTGTTAAAAGTGACCTTGACTGAAGACTAATACAATGCGATAAATTTGCAGAGCTGATTTTCATGGATGAAATGAGATGCAAAAAGGAATTTTCCCCTTATTTGTCGCGTTATTATTTTTAATTCAACCCATTGTTGCCTCGGAGGAAGCGCATCAGGCCGAAGAGAGTTTTTATGTTGTTTCAGATAACTATTATGTTAATAGTTTTCGCAAAGCAAAAAAATATTTGCCACACATATACCAAAATCACAATAAAACATTCTATTGCCAATGCAGTTTTGACGTGAATAAAAAAATTGATGAAACCAGTTGTGGTTATCAAGTGAGAAAGAGCGTACGTCGTGGTCAACGTCTGGAATGGGAACATATTGTGCCAGCGCATCGTTTTGGATCTGCTCGCGCGTGTTGGCAGCAACCAGCGTCATATCCTAAATGTATTAAAAAGAACGGCAAAACGGTATCGGGCAGAAAATGTTGTCGACGTGTGGATGAGCAGTTTCGAGAGATGGAAGCAGATATGATGAATTTGGTCCCAAGTGTTGGCGAATTAAATGCTGATAGATCCAATTATGCCTTTTTTGAAATTGAAGGCGAAGTGAGAAAATATGGTTTATGTGATTTTGAAGTCAACTCACGCCAAAAAATAGTAGAGCCATCTGAAAATTTACGGGGAGATATTGCACGAACGTATTTTTATTTTCAAACCAAATATAAGATGTTATTAACCGATCAAGAAAACGAGTTGTTCAGACAATGGCATCAAGCTGATCCCATTGATGAATGGGAGCGAGAAAAACAATCTAGGGTGTTAAACACGCTTATCCGGGTCGGAAAAACGCGGCAAAAATTGCCTTCATTTGTCGCAAACGAATAATTTTTATAACGAGTAGGTTGGGATGAGGAACGAATCCCAACAATTTATTTGAAACGTTAGGGTTCAATTCGATTTTTTCAAATCAGCCAATGTTTGCATTAACTTTCTCCCTCTTGACTGCATTGCAGGCGAACCAGATTTTGTACACGATGCAATTATCTTTTCAACTTTTTCAACATATAATGTATCTTGCGTCGCAATATCGGTTAATGCTTGCATTGCAAATGTTTTCACTATTTTGCTTTCATCCTTGAGATAATCTAACATGGTGCCATATACTTTTTCGCGTTCCTTTTTTGTTAATGTTAACCTTGGCAAAATTTGAGCAACATGCCATCGGATTTCTTTCTGCTCTTGTTTCGCAATTTTATTTAATAATAAACTTTTATAGGATTGTAACCACTCGGGATACTGTCGAGATAATTTTTCGATTACATCAGCCGCACGCATACAAGCCGCTGGGTTTTCCGAAAACACGGTTTGAATAACATGGTCAAATAATTCAGGTTCAGCGATAACTTTTTTGATAACAATTTCTGTTTTCCCGGCTGATCGCAAATCACCAATTTGTAATAACTTTTCTATCTTGTTCACCTGATTGATTAATCCCGAAATTATTGTAGGTCAGGTCGATAACGTAATAGTAAAACCAATAAAATAAAAAATAAACACATATTGCCAGTGACAGTTGGGAATAGGGTAGTGGTAACACTATAGTTTTCCAATTCTAGTATTGAAATAAAATTTCGTAAAGCCATTATAAAATAGAATGTCAAATTTTCCTCATTATGTTGAATTAAAGATTTACGAATAGCTAGTAGGTTGGGAAGAGGAACGAATCCCAACAATTTAACTATGAAACATTATTTCAATTTGTGGTTAGAAAGTTTACCAAATTTACCATATCTTAAAAAATGTAAAACGTGTGATTTAACATTCTCACTATTCATTATAAAAGTATGAGAATGATCAACGACTAAAAAATCTTTCATCTCATGTAATTTCGCACTATTAACAGAAACTTTTCCGTCATCTTCTCCTGGAATTAAGCGTGAAAACCAAGGTTCCAATGTGGTTCTACCGGTTATAATGCCGACTTCATTTTCGATCGCATCTAATTTGTTTGGTAAGCTATTTGAGTCGGTAGTTAATTGCTGACCTGGTGGGCCCGTTAACCATCGATACCACGTTGTATCCTGAAATCTGTCTGCGATTTCACTACCCTTATTTGGCGGGCTGAGCATGACTATTCGGCTACCGTCTGGTAACCGATTTGTTTGAAGATAATGTCGTATGATGATTCCACCAAGGGAATGTGTTACGAAATGAATTTTTTTAACCTGCTTTTTGCATTCACCCACGAATTTAGGAATAATATTTTTTGAAATTTGTTCTATTTTTTGTGATGTTGATGGATAATTGTGATTAATCGTTTGATACCCATGACGTTGTATATATGACTCCATGGAATTCATTGAAAAAGCACTACGTCCCATGCCATGAAGTAAAATCACACATTCATTATTTTCTGGATTGGCACTGATTGTCTCAATATGAAACAAAGCTACGATTAACAATAGAAACAAACTCTTCATTTCAAAAATCAACTTATTCTGTATTTATACGAAAATGTTTTAACACTCTTAAGGCTCTCAATGTATTCCAACGACTCGGTTTACCTGGCTTTTCCATTTCAAAATGTGTTTTGCCTGGATGTTTCGCTTGCAGTGGCCATGTGCCGTCACGCCTTCTTTTCTTGAACAGTATCTCAAAGGCATCATCCATCCTATTATCATAAGGTAGTTTTTCAAGCCGAAAATAATCGAGTGCTCTAAGAATGTCATACTTCCAGCGAGAAGGAAATGAGAGCATTGTCATTTTTTTATCCATCATTTCACCTGTTCTATGAGAGCGAAATAATTTATGAATCAATAAAAATTCAATGGCCCTTTTTTTAGCGTCAACTAATTCATTTTTTCTGTATTTGTAACCGTTGTGTTCATACTCGTAGATACCTTCCAATACGGATAATGTTGAATGAACAGAACTGTGTACAGCACCACATCGTCGATTGGAATTGCAATTGAACCCGCCATCATTCATGTGTTCATTAAGCAGAAAGTCAACAATCGACTTTAGGGAATTTTCATCCATATGAAAGTAACATGCATAATTCAAAAACATACCATTAACGCATACATCGCTACTCTTTTCAGGTCCAATGGGATAAATACCCCCATCTGTTGCTTTCAATGATTTAATGACGGGAATGATACTTTGTTGTATGATTTTATTGTTTTGAGGAGCGCACAAATTTTTCAAATCTAATAGAGTATAGTGGGTTGATATCCATTTTGGTTGATAAAAACCTTGTCCCCAGTAACCAGCCTCTTTTCGCTTATTTAAGAATTTTTCACCCCAGCCTTCTTTTAAAATCTGATTTCTTAACGATTTTTTTTCAATGCCCAATAAGTCGCGATAAACTTGATATTGAATAGCGATATCACCAAGAAGAAGCCAATCTAGTATTTGACATTGATTCATTCGTTGAACGTTGTTTCAAAAAAAAGTAGGTTGGGATAAGGTATGAATCCCAACAATTTAATTTCGCTTGTCAATTTAATTACTTTTTTACAAAATAGTTTGCAAATCTCATTTATATTTTGACATATATTATTTTGAATGGATAACACGAGGATTGTATTTCACCTGTATTATGTTGTTGGGATTCGTCCCTCATCCCATTAATCTACAAGATGAGGAATTTTTCAATCCTCCGGCAATGCTTCAAACTCTTTTTTCTTACTCTCAAACCATTCTTTCATGGCATCTGGTTTTTTCATGAGTTCTTGGATTTCGCCCATTGCTTTAAGATGCTCTGCATCCTGTTTTTGGAACATTTCCATGCCATGCTGCTTGCTCATTTCGGCAATTTCTTCAAATGTGTTTGCGCTAAACGTTTTATCACACGCGCCACCAAGTTGTTTGCAATTCATTGTTTTCATATTAATCCTTCTTAGTTTAAATTTCAGGCTTAGAGTAGCTTATAGTACAGCACTATTAGAAAGTTAAATTAATTTTCAAATGGTTTAATCATAAACCATATTTACATTGTACTAAAACCGAAATTTGAAATCCAAAACTTGAGCGCTTATTCCGCATTAATTCTTGGTCAATTGTTATTTCAGTAAGATAAATATAATGCTCAAAATAGTAGCGCCAGAATGCCGTCAATCAAAATCGCTGTCCATCGTTTTAGAATACACTAAAGTATATTTCAATCATTTTGAAATAACGATATATTGCAGAAAGAACGTGGAATACTTGGGTGAAATCGTCTATTAAAATGACAACGCTCATTAAATTATGAGTAGCATTAGCATATCTAAGGAAGCAAAGAAAATTTATGAGGTAGATTTCATGTAAGCTACTTCAGTATTCTTGCCAAATTTTTCCCATCAAACATTGTGCGTGCAGGTGATCATTAAGCATGATAAATAAAATATAGAATTATAATATTTTTAGTACTTAAAATTGCATTACAAAGCCTAATCCTGCTTCTAAAATAATATCCATTGTAAACTCGCCTTCGCTTTTTTCAACTTTTTCATGTCCAGATGACTCACCTCCACCTTGTACTGAAAACTGCCCTCCAATAAAAGGGGCAAGGGCAACATGAAATTTACTCATGGGTTTTGCGTTGCCATATATCGAAAATAAAGGTTGCCACTTGGATCGAATTAATAATTCAAATCCATCGCTTTCAAAGTCGTTATCGATACCTCTGAATTGTACTATTCCTACATTGATGTCAGATTTGACAGTATCGTTGGCTTGATAATTTATAAACTTAACACCTATGCCTGTAATTTTAGTTTGAATAACTCTAATAACATCACTGGATGTGCCTGATGCAAGAAGATCAAATGAAAAAGCGTCAGCTGGACCGGCTTCATGTGGTTTATTAGTAACTCCTCGATAGATCCCTATGTGTCTTTTAGCGCCCCATCGCCAAGTTGCACTAATTTCTTCATAACGTGTTTTAAATCGAATTTCTTCCCCAGGTTTAAGTGGCGTTCTGGATGTGCCATTAATATAGACAGAATCTTCCTGTACAATTGCTTTACCAAAGAAATCATATCTCAAATAACCGAGCCTCATGTTTCCAAAAAAGTTCGTGACGTTATTGGTGCCTGATGCTAAAAATATTAAATCAACAATTGTTTCTATTTTCCTAATCGAAGACGGTTTATCAGAAGTTTCAAGATTTCCCTCTTGATCATAGTTGTTTTCCAAAATTGGTGTTTCATAAATAACCTGAAGAACGCTCGAACCATTCCAGCGAAAATCTGTGTGCACATGATGATTTGGAATAAATTCAGTAATATAATCAAACGCATGACCAAAACTATCTTGGCCATCATCGTCGTCGGCTGAAAACCACATACTTCCTTTGGCATCATAATTTAATTTCATTCCAAAACTACTTTCTTTGGATACTGCCAATGAAATCGAGAATACAAATAAGAACATAAATCTAAGCAGATTTTTATTTAAAATGGAAATTCTTATTTTTTGCATTTTTGTAATTTCATTTATCATTATGATATTTGTCGAATACTTTCATTGCTATGTATAACGATGAGAAGATAAAAAAATAGTTTTGTATAGCATAGTGATTTAATAGGGCAATCTTAGTTGTGATTATGAAATAAGTAAAAAACTAAATTTCAGACAAATACAGCCAATAATATTTGATCCTGTTTGGAAAAAACATTAATTATAATTATTTTGACTAAAATTACAAATCAGAACGTAAAAGATCATACGCTGAAAAAGAAAGGCCAGATGGAGTGAGCTTCAAAATTTTGGGAGCTGTTAGTAGTATTGGAATGTATAGCAAGTGTATAGGGGTCAGTGCCCTTAAAATATTATAAGGGCTCTGACCCCAATATCTCAATATCTTATTAAAACCCCTTATGGGACTGACTCCTATTTTAGTTTTGAGAGTTATTGTGAATATTTAATCTTGGAGAGTTTATAAAACTGTTATTCTATCCGTGTTCCATTATATTGTATTTTTAACAAAATCATTTAACTCTTTAACAGATGTAATTCGATAAATGTTTTTGCTATTGCCACGCAATTGAATCTCGTTAAATAATTCAGGCGTCCAAAACTTAGGTGATAACCTCAAATACTTCCAGCCTGCTAACGTGCCTTTCAAAACAGAACAGCCTTCTGGCCAACCTTCGGGTTTTACAAAGTAACTCTTTAACAGCCTTTTTGTAACCCACCAATAGTGAACACTGTAGGGCAAATCAACATATATAAGGGTGTCAGCTGCCTCGATACGTGACCAAAAAGAGTTTAAGGTTCCAAGTCCGTCGATTATCCAATTGTCAGAATTAATCAACTCAGCATGAGCCTTTGTGTACTCCTCTGCTGGAACCCGTTCACCATTTTTTTTGTACTCAATTAAATCCAACGCGCATAGTTTGATATCAGTAGCTACTGATAGCTTTCTACTTAGTGTGGACTTTCCACCTCCAGGCTTTCCGAACACCGCAACTTTTTTCATACTATTACTTTATAAATAAATGTTAAATTTTCAACACTCAGATTACATCACCGTTATGTGAATGAGGCGTGATGTCTCTTTATCTCGTTTTAGGTATTGATACTCGCACTAATTATTTCAATGCAATTGTTAAAAGGATCGTGAATGTAAAATCGGTAATATCCATCATCATATTTTTCGCAAGTTGATCTTTTACCATATCCGCTTTTTTCGATTTTAGAAATGTATTCGTTATATTTATTTTCTTCGACTGTAATCGCAAAATGTGAGTTTCCGGCTTTATAATTTGGGTGTTCATTCACATGCAATTCAATTGGCCCAAGTTTATACCAAAGCCTTGGGCCCGTTATATATTCAGGTATCTCCATTTCTTCAAAACCTAATATAGCGCTATAAAATGATTTAACATCATCAATTTTTCCCACAGTAATCATTATGTGATGAACGCCTGTTATTTTTATATCCATTTCTTCTCCAGTTTAATCCTAAGCATATCGAGATTTGCGGGCTGGAAGAGCTACTCTTATTGCGCCAGTCCGAAACTTAACGATATCAAATTCCTGCTTTAATGAAAGCGGAATTTACATTCATAAAGAAATGATTTAAATTTAGACGTTCCTGGTTCAGCAGTGTCCCGTGAAATCAAACGTTATTCGCAAAATGGTGTTTATGATCCGGCATATGCACACCGTTTCACAGAAGTAAAACGGCAAGCATTACTCGGTAAACCAAAACGCATCGATGATCATATGGCAAACATCATAGAAGTACTACTTCATCCATATCACCGTATTCACATTGTAAAACTATTACTCTAAAGTAAACCGCGAAAAAGTTGTTTCGATAAATAATGCATTTTGGCCGCATAATGAAAAAATGAAAACCAATTCCGCAGACAATGGATTTGCATGTAAAGACTGGGAAGAATTTAGGGTAGCGTGCCTCAATGGCCAATGTCGCTATAGTCTGATAATAGGTCCAATCTGGCTTACCTTCTTTGACAAATTCATGACCTAAATTGATAAGAATAAAATAGACTATTGCCCCAACAGTCAGTAACAAACATTCCGTAATCCGAAAACCTACATAAGTGACGGCAATATTTTTGTTATGCCTTTCAAGAATTGGATAAAGGAATATGGAAATAAAAACCACACCAATAGACATCAGTAAAATACAGCATGCGCCTATACTATTATCAGCGTTTCATTTGAGCTAATTACATTAAGGGATTAGACCAAATTTACCATATGATTTTCTATAGACCCAATTCGCTTCTTCCAAAAAAACTCATCTAGATATTGATAACCTATTTTATCGACATTGCTCGCGTGAATTGACATTACCCAAATGATAGCAACTATCTCAAAGTATGGAATTGCCGCCTTTTCTTCTTCACTTATTCTACGTACACTTTCATAGCCATCAATAAATGATAAAAGTTTTTCATGATTTTGAGCGTTATTGCGTAAACCGCCTGTAAACTTGCCAATCTCAAACGCTCTAAAACCATACCCGCATTGATCAAAGTCAAAATGGGTAATTTTGTTATTTTTATTTATATGGAAATTTGTTCGATTAATGTCTCCAGTGCAAATACCAAAATCAGCGTTATCGGGAGTTAAATTGGAAATATTAAGATATATTACCTCTCTAATTTGCTTTAAATATTCAATTTGATTGGAATTTAAAAATGGCTTTATTAACACTAATGAATGATCAACGAGAAACGGTAATTCAAGATTATTTCGCTTATATTTTGTTTTAAAATTATCGCTATTTTTATGAATATTGGCGACTGAAGCACCCAAAAGATTGCATTCATTGCAAGAGATATCACTCGATGGTGGGAGACCATCTGCGTAGTGAAAAAGCACGCCTATTCTAATACCTTCTGGTGCTTTAATATAAGTAATTAATTCATTGTTTTTTGTTAGTATCGGGGCAGCCACATTAGAAGATGTTTTCTCAAGATATGACAACAAATTTACTTCAAATAATATTTCTTCTTCTGTACGCCAATTATTACGATATACACGAAAAATATATTTCGTTTTATCACACTCGATAAGATGATTTTCATGCAATCCGAGTACATAAAATTTGGTAGAAATTGGCGTTTTAAATTCGTATTGCGTGCTTACTATATCTAAGATAGAGTCCGATGATAATTGTGAATATATAAATTTCATTTTTTACTCTGAGTTTGTTTTATTGTGATTAATGCCGCAAATCAAAGGCAAATTGGAGCGCCAATTTTCGGGACAGACATAACTGTTCAAAGATTTATTTATGGGTGCGCCGAACATTTCCAGTTCTTTTTTATTCCTTTTTGGAAATTTATCTAAAACAACAGACTGAACGTCCAAAATCGTCTGTGAACGATGATTGGTTAGTAGCTTGTGAAATCAGCAATATAGTTCAAATTCATGATGTTAATATGACCAAGTTACCCTATAGTAATCCTGGAAAACGACAATTAAAATATGACTTTCTCCATAGATAATATTAAATACATTTCGAATGTTTGAATCGCCAGGCTACATCCGTAGTAGTATAGTATCAAATAAATGTTACATCATTACATCATGCAAACACTGTAGTCGTGCTGATTGAGTTGAACAGTAAAAAATGCTAATGTAATCTATTCATTAGCATCACTTCATGCAAAGTAAGTAATTTAAAATTTTGGCAATTCTAATAGAAGGCGAACTGGTGTCAAATTGGAAATCGGCTCGACATAAGAGTCATATTTTTCGACGCCATTCGAAACCGTTATTAGTAAATAAAAAAAGCACGTCATCGCTTTCTTCTCTCAATAATTATTGTTTAATTGCAAATAGGGGCGACATGTGGGGGCACGCTGCTCTCATGGCAAACTCGCTTTTGGCAAGCCACCAGCGTTGCCAAGTTTGGTATACTCTCCCAACTTATAATGACACAGGCCCAAAATTAAAGGACCGCTTTGTAGATGCTGATATTCAAGAACTTGCTGAGCTTTACCTTTATTGTGATGAAAACCATACCGGCCCAATAAAACAACCCTGCTTGTATTGCCAGGACTCAAAAAAAATTATAAGTAATGATGCGTTTGATATTTTGAAAGTGTTCGAAAGTTTTTACATGAATGAGATTTCATCCTTCATAAAATTAGAAAACGCGAATCAGCAATATCTCGACATTATCAAAGATTCTATCTTGTTTGGTGTCACTAAAGTCGTATACGCCCCTATCGATAGAATTCGAATCAATCTTCGAATAGAAATGCTAAAACAACTCCATTCTTTGAATGAAACGTTGAAACATAAAATGTATGTCTTGGGGGGGCAGATCAGTTCTGTTGACATTTTCCTCGCCAGTTTTCTCATTCGCTTTGAGCGCGTGTTTTCAAAAGTTCTTTTTAACAACGCTACATCACTAACACATTTTGCATATTTAAAACATTATTTGCATCAAATCATAAATGATCATCACTTACACTCATTAGTTAGTTTCAATGATATTGACACCTTTTATGGTTCAATTCCTGGCTTTAAGTTTCAAGGAACGATTGACAACAATCAACTAGTTTCTAGCTTTTCGAAACCACTTACAGTTTCGTTTACACATCGAACGCTAAGTATTTTAAATAAATGATTACTGTTTATTATCTAAAATCAATTCACTTTGGGAATTTCTAAGGAACAAAGAATTATTATGCTAGTCTCACCAACTTGCAAACTAATTGCAGTTGCCGCATATTTCACATTCCCAAGTACTACCTTCAGGCACAACCGTTTCGTAACAAAAAGAGTACCAATAATTTTGATTACAACGATTACATTGATAGGAATTTAATAGCTGAATTAGTTCAACGGTTTCACAACCACACGGTAATTCAATCGATTCAAATAATTTTTCTTTGGGTAACTGTCGGTATTCTTCGAGTTGATAAACCGCGCATGGACTCAATTGTTGATTTAATGGATTAGCGCAATTGTGACATCCACACGATTGATCGCAAGGTTGACCTCGTTTAAAACACTGGCAGTGTAGAGAATCGCACCCGGTGACGCATTGACAACCCTTTGCCTCCATTGTATTCACTCCCCATTTATAAATATTATTCCCATATGCACTGCTTTTGCTACCGCTTGATATTTCGTAGCACTATTCAGCTTTTCTTGGGCGTTACCGAGATGAAAATTAATCGTACGCGAACTTAAGGATAAAATCATAGCTATCTCTTCGATCGTTTTACCCTCCGCCAACCATTGTAAACATGTTTGTTCGCGTGGAGTCAATAATATTGCACTCTCGCTAGGCGTATTTACACACGCTTCAATTGTTTTACGAATCGAGTCACAATAATTTCTCATTCCGTTGGTTGCACGTGAACGTAGTGTATCAATCTCAAAGACAAAGAAATATCTACTCTCATTGATACTAAGTGGAAAATGTAACACAGGGTGGGCAAATTTCTGCGAAGTGATTGATTCAATCAAATATACACAATTGCTGACCGTGCCAAATGCACCGACAATGTTAGGATTCACTAGTCGAACAATACCACTATTTTCTGACGAAATAACGTCTGCCTCACCTTGCACAAGTTCCACACATTGCTCATGTTCAGAGTTGCCAAGTTTTAAACAGTAATATTGGCTAAACCCAAATACATGGATCACATATTTACCAATTTCATGAATCCAAGCATTTTCATTTTTTTCCATATTAATAATCGTTCAATTCTAGTTTTAGTTATATTCATTAGACAAAAATCATTCAAGCAAAGCAAATTCAATTAGTTACAGCAGGAAAATGTGGCTATCTCAACATCACATGCCGATTTGTACAGTTAGTCATGATGGCGAAAAACTGTAAAGTAGTTTTCGTTGATTTCTTTATAAACTAGGAGGAAAAAAATGAAAATTAGCATTAAAAATTTAGGATGGATTGTGCTCTGCATGGTATCAGCATCACAGCTTTGTATCGCCGATAATCGAGAAAGCAGCAACGTTAAACGGATGGTACTCAACGCAAAAGGAGAATCCGAGGCCTATCTCTGCACTATACCATCGACTACATTGGGAACGACGCAAGCGCTTTGCTTTGACGTTCCACTGTATGACATGAAAAAAAACCGCTATGTCGGAACTATGCAGGATGCTTTGGCAGATGTGCAGTCGAGCGCAGAGCATCCTGGCGCGCTTATAGCGACAGCCACGTCAACATTTACATTTTATAAGCGTACCAAATCGAGTTCATTCACTACACGTGTTCTCGGTCAAGTACAACCTTTTCTACAAGATAATGATGAGATGACACACATGACGAGTTACTACTCTACACCCAACCAGAATGACATTATTGCAGCGACGGGGCGATTTCAAAACAAACGTGCGACAGCCAGGGAGTCTGGGTCAATTAATTTATCTCAATTCACTGGACAGCCAGGCGACATCGTGACTTATGATTTGCTTTGGATAATAGAGTTTTTCGAGTAACAATTTAAAAATTCGTAGAATATTTTCCACAGACTAAAATAATGCAAGACCTTTAGCGCGTTTAGTAGGCTCAATAATCGCTAGCATAATTTTGTTAGACGCATAATCCAGGACGCGCATGTTTTTTTAATTGGAACCAATTATCGGAGCAGCCATAACTTTTCAAAGATTATTTTATGGGTGTCCCGAGCAATTGTAATGTTGATGTCGGTAGAACATGCTTAGTTTAATTTGACATATGACGTTAACTCCCAAGCTGAATAGCCGATAAGTGCTACGCCAATAACCGCCATTAATATATAGCTAGCAAAGAACACCTTTTGTTGTTTTTCATTACCTAGCCTTATCCCTTCTTTTTTGAAACTAATGTTCTTTGCTGCTTCTCTACCTGATGTGTCAAAATATATGGCGCCACCAAGTAACGCTACGATTGGCCACCAGGCATGATCAAATATCATTAAGATACCTGCTAATGGTAACCAACCAAGCGTAATTAAATCCCAATATGCAACATAACGCTCCGCTGTTTGTAAGAGTGTATCTGACTCTTCTGGGGATTCTTGGATTCCGAGTCGTTGTGCGAGACCAAAATTGACGCTAGAGATTACTTGGGCTAAAAATAATAAACCGCCCAAAATTAGTAAAATCCAGCCTATATAGATTTGCATAATTATCCTCTACTTTCTAACGTCGGCGGTGAGTCGCAATCTGGAGCAGAGGGAGGCTTGTGTCACTCAGCACAGACAAACCCCGCGGAAGCAAGCTACGCATTAAAGTAGCTTATTTGTTAATTCTACTAACGTATTTAGTTGGTTGCTAGTTAGACGCTGAGTTAAAAATTCCGCACTGTGCTCGAAACTAACGGATGCTTCCTTAAATACCTTTTGACCTGTTCTAGTTAATTTGACCAAACTTACGCGCGCATCTCTGAGATTCGCTTCTTTTTCAACGAGCTTGTTCTTCTCCATAGGAGCAAGAAGCCTCGTTACACCTGAAGCACTAATACCAACATTTTCAGCTAACTCTATGCGACGTAACGTATTTCTAGGAGCTTCATTTAAATGACGTAGGATCATATACTCAGTAAAACTAATACCATGTATATTTAACTGACATTCTACCTTTTTCACTAATTTACTATTTAACGATGATTGTAAAACAATGAATTCTGATTGTGCTGTACTTCCAGTCATAACTACACCTTGATTAATACTTGATTACTCAAGCATATATCAATTTATAGAAAATTTCAACTACACTTTCTTCAAAATTGTGATAGCGCCTAGCCTGCATATCTCACAGGGTCACGAGGTTATCGCGCAAAGAATTGATCCCACAAGGGATTTTCTGACCGATCGGAATACAGGCTGTATTTTCGAAGGAAGACAATTCCTTGTGGGATTAAGAATCAAGTGAGAATCCGTGAATCCTGTGAGAAAAGTGGGCTAGATGTCTGGCATCAGCCGATAATCCGCGACACACTTATTAATATAATTTGAAAACAAAATACAGCCTTGTACTATTAGTATTCAAATTCATGTGAAAAATATTTTTATTTGGAATGCGTTACACTATTTGAAATTAATCTGAGGTATATACCCGTAGCGTTATAAAATTAGGTCTTACTGCACACCATTTGAATTCCACAACAGCGTTAAAATTCCTTGCAATAGTTCGGCTATTACGCGTCATTTTGCCTTGTTGTGAAACTAAAATGATGCACATTAACACCTAATTTCATAACGCTACGGGTATATATTGAAGAATTTTTTAAATAAATCGGTTTCTAAATTATAAAATGAGCATTAAATAATTTTTCGATAAATCACTTGAATTTGCTTGAAACCCTTAATGAATTTAACATCAAGTTGACTCGCATAGGACTAATGTGGAGAAAATCCAGCACGAAGATACGCAACTTAATGAAGCTTGGCGTATCAGAAGCGCTAGCTATTCGCTGTGGTATCTCCAGTAAAGCCTATTGGCGAAATGTTAAAGCAGCAAGGGTTGTTCTCACTCAGGGATAGTTGGACTTCGTTTACCCGTCATCTTCAAGCCGCCCATTGAGGGCTCGCATGATGTGATGGTGTGGGGGCTGGGAGAGTAATACTCCCGGCTACCCGATTTATGATACAACTGTTCCCAGCTAATCTCCATCTGACAGAATCGATTATTTTCATTGTTTTCCGAGCACAACGATTTTGCCCCCGGCCTGATTGGCATCCATAAGCTCATGTGCCTGGACGAGTTCTTCAAACTTGAAGATTGGGCCTGTTTGAATTATGAGTTTATCTTCCTCTACTAGCTCTATATAACGTTGAAGCTGTTCTATGCTGATATCAGATGAGCCACCACTGTATGGCGTTAATTTAACTCCGGTTGGAATATCTCCCATTGGTTCGAAATTCTCCAGAACCCATTTACCACCGAGAATTCCGGTCATGCAAACAATTCCGCCAGCACCGACACAACGAAGTGAATCCAAGAGCGTTGTCGTGCCTATGAGTTCTAAAACTCGATCGTAAGTTCGATGGCTGCTATTTGTTATCTGGCTAGCCAACGCCCCGTCATCAATCCAGACTTCGTCGGCACCCGCCTCTTTAAGCATTTCGACTTTCGAAGAACTTCTTGATGTGGTGGCAACGTATAGTCCCGCATCTTTCGCGAGTGCCAGTGCCGCCATTCCAATTGAAGAAGTGCCGCCACGAATCAAGATAGATTCTGCGCGCTCGATCTCAAGTCCGGTATGCAAGGAGCCATGAGTTGTCTGCAACATTTCTGGTAATGCAGCGAGACGTTCCCAGGATAAGCTGGTTTCCAGTGGGAATACACAAGAGTGAGGTACCAGTGTGTACTCCGCGTATGAACCGTCGAACTCTCTACCCATTCCACCCATGATTGCCGCTACGGTGCTTCCGATCTCGATATCGAGTCCACCACTATCTAGCAATTCTCCAACACACTCGATTCCGAGAACTCGAGGAAACTTCACTGAGGGGGAGTCACCGTTCCGGGTGAACCACTCTGAACGATTTAATCCGAAGGCTCGAATTCGTATTAACGCCCAGCCTGGGCGTGGCTCAGGATGATCGATTTCTTCCAGGGAGAAATGGTCTGGGCCGCCCGATTCCCTAATTATCCATGCTTTCATTTCGAGAACCTCTTAACTTATGTGCATTGGACTTGCATACTCTTTTTTATACACAAAGTCCCTCCAGGTGCTCAATTGCCATCATTGCTGCATTCTCAATAACTTTTGCAGGTGCTTTTGCTCTAATCATAACGAATAATCCCAGCGTTGTTGCAGTGAAGAAATCAGCTTCTTTCTTTAATGTAACATTATCCCGCAATAGGGCATTATTCTTTGAATTAGAAAGTGCCTTGTTAAAGGCTTTCGAAATTCGCTTAAAGTAGCTCTGCACAAATTCAGAACCATTGGGATCAGTTGGTCCAAACTCTACAGCAGTATTACATAATAAGCACCCGCGACCAGAGGCAGGGCCCTTGCTAGCTGAGGCAAAAAACTCAAGTAAACTCTGAATTTCCTCGATACCTGCCTCAGGTGACTCAAGTGGCCCGAAATTACGTTCAACAACGACATTATTATAATGTTCCAAAGCCGCATCAAATAAGCCTTGTTTATTACCAAATTCAGCATAAAGACTAAAGCGATTCACCCCTAATCCATCTACCAGCATTTGTGATGAGGTTCCGGCGAAACCATGGTCACGAAAGATATCCATCGCTCCTTCTATTAATTTGGCACGATCGTAGTTTTTTTTTCGTCCCACCTAGGATTCCTCTTGACTGATAGCAGTTTTCAGTATATAACTAAACGATCGTTCAGAAAAGACTTAATTTGATAGGAGAAACATAATGACAGAGAAATCAACCTTAGTGGTCACCGCTACACCGAATCCCAACGAGATGGAATCTGTTCAAAGCTATCTACAGGGCGTATTGCCGTTACTTACAGGAGCGGGGGGGCAGTTAGTAAAACGCTTAAAAGTCGAAAACCTGATTCATGGCAATCCCAACGGCATGGTGCTCGTGATGGATTTTAACTCAGACGAAGCAGTTACTAGATTATTCGAATCTGAGGAGTACGCGAAACTCGTACCAGTGCGAGACAAGGGTTTCAAAGAAATGAATATTATGCTGACACATGCCCTCTAAGTTTTGTACATCTTTACGGTATTAATTTGACGGAGTACCAAAATGGCGATCGATGCAGAATTTAAGGATTACGCCCTAGCCCGTATTTCTCACAGGATCGTGAGATAATCGCGCAGAGATTTGATTCCACGAGGGATTTTCTGACTGAGCGGAATACAGACTGTATTCCCGAAGGAAGAAAATTCCTTGTGGGATCAAAGATCAAGTGAGAATCCGCGAACCCTGTGAGAAATGCGGGCTAGATCAACTCATGGGTATCGGAAAATATGAAACAAAAAATATGTTCGGAGGTACAGCTATCCTAAGAGACGGGACAGCTTTCGCAAAAATAAAACATGGATCACTCTGGTTAAAAGTCGATGATAAAAATATTAATGACTTTGTTGAACAGGGAATGCCTCAATACGCTTATGGCAAGGACAGCAGTCGAAAGTTGAATTTTTATGAAACTCCAGTGGAAGTATTAGAAGACTCAGAGACGCTAACGCGGTGGGCAAAAAAAGCACTTGATGCTGCTGCTCGATCGAGAAAGTAAACCATATAACGCCTGGCATGTGGGGTCGCAAATGCGGAACGCAAGTGACGCTTTTGTCGGTCCCACGCAATGACATGTGTTACACCTAATCTACTCCTACATTTTCAATTCTACCAATGCGTTTCTTCCAAAAACTTTCATCAAGATATTGATAGCCGATTTTGTTTACATTACTTACATGAATTCCCATCACCCAAATAATCGCTACAATCCCAAAGTATGGGATTGAAATTTTTTCTTGTTCACTTATTTTACGCACACTTTCGTAACCGCTAAGAAACGCAAGAGCCTTGTCTTTCTTTTGATCGTTGTTTAGGTAATATCCCGTGAACTTACCTTACTCAAAAGCCCTAAATCCATAACCGCATTGATCGAAGTCAATCCGATAAACTCGATAGATATATTTCGTTTTGTTACATTCAATAAGGTAATTATCATGCAAGCCTTGCACATAAAATCTTGAAGAATTTGAATCTCCCAAATCATAATCTGAATTTAATATTTGTGATACTGAATCAGATGATAGTTGAGAATATACAAATTCCATTTTTATTATCTCTCTTGACTCCGGGTTTAAAAGCGTCAGCAATAACTTGCATTTTAAAGCGCGGCGCCTGTATTATATTTTTCCATGACATATATAAAGCCGTTAACATTAGGTATGCTTCTCCTCAATAAGCCTAACTCGAACATCCTGCGTAATCGGATACACCGGAGGGCCAAACTGGTTGTAAATGGCAACATCAGCAGCATCACGACCATATCCGATTGCCACGTATCCACCTGTTAGTTCAGCCTGTGTCGCATCGAAAGTATACCAACGGCCTCCAACATATGCTTCGAACCAGGCGTGCAGATCCATTGGTTCGAGCCCATAAAGATAACCCACCACTAATCGTGCTGGTATACTAAGACTACGACATAAGGCAATGCCGAGGTGCGAAAGATCACGGCATACACCCCGCTGCCTGGAATTTACTTCCGCCGCGGACACTGGTATGTCACTATTGCCTGGTTCATAACGAATGTTAACACGCAACCAGTTTTCGATGGCTTTAACCTGATCATAACCCAATAGGTGGGCAGCTGTGATTTCAGTAGCCATCTGGCCAAAGCGGTCCGACTCACAATATCGACTGGGTAAAAGGTAACTAAGTACAGTATCTGGTATATACTCGATCTCAACAAATGGTGCACCTGGTGACTGATCCACTTGATTCGCGGTCATGACATCTGAAGAGGTATAAATTGCGAAAGCACCAGCGGGAGCAATCAGTCGCTGACAAAGGTTGCCATAATTATCCGTAAACTCTAAAACAGGGATACTCGGATTGAGCCTATATTCTTCACCAGCTATCCATTGTTGTGCCCCACTGCGTAATCGTAGCATTAGAATGAAAGGTGTTGGCGCTGTGATATCAAACGTCATTTTACAGCTTGTGCGCAACCACATGCGATTATCCTTTAATATAATTTAAATGCCTAACGCCTTGCTAACCGGACGTTTACCTTTGGCTTCATTGTAGGTACCATGCGCTAGCATAGTAAGTGAAGCCAAAGGTAAATGTTCTGTGTTGAGATTATTGTTAGATGATTTTCAAAACTTCGATCGAACCATGGCTTCCTCTATAACAGGGATATTCATAGCTTTAGATATATATTCGGCCAACTTTCTCGCCTTTTCAACGTTTAATATTCCTGCTTCGCTAGTACCAAGAGGTATTTCTTGTTTGTCCTTCATTCTAAGGACCACTTTGAAGAACGAGTTATTCCCCGGACGCCATATACGCACTTCAATAAAATTGTCGAATCCTTTCTCCCATTTTTTAGTACCAAAGAAGTTGGATTTTCGATATTCAACAACTCGTTTATGTTTATCAATTTCTAGCTCAATTTTAGTAAAATAGCTGTAAATGGATGACCAAATAAATAGTGCTGTAGCCACATAACCACCAGGAACTAAATATTCCTTAAAATGGACCTTAGCTGAATCCATGTCATTAATTAAAAATGTCCCAACAAGTAAGACTATAGAAATCAGTGCAGAATAAATACTCCAATTTTTACTGCGAAAGGCAAACGATAGATTATCATTCTTACCTTCTAGCTGCACCAATACATGATCTTGTCGGAGCATTATTTATTCCTAAAATTAGTCATTTAGAATGCACCAATTGACCACGAAACGGCTCTCCTCTTTCAATATATTTATCATTAGCAAAATAATGATTAAATTGGGCTGGCAAACCCTCTCCCTTAAGCCAAATAGGTGTGTTTTGAAGATGGTAATGGAGGTGAGGTTCAGAAGAATTCCCGCTATTTCCACATTGCCCCAAAACATCCCCGGATTTTACCTTGTCACCTTTGGATACTATAATTGAATTCTTTTTGAAATGTGCCATCATTGAGAATTCATTGCTACCATGATCAATTACAATATAATTTTCCGAAGGATTATTTTTGTTAAATTTGCATGGAACATTGTCATCAATACCATCCATTACATCGACGATAGTGCCTTTACCAGGTGCAACTAATTCTTTTCCAAAGCAATAGTAACTTTCGTTATTTTTTTTATCTCCTTTAAATGATTTTCTAGAATTTCCAATTTCAATTCCTAATAAGTAATATGCAGATGTACCCACTCCTGGTCCTAAAATTACTATATCTAATGCAAATCTTTGGTCAATTGAAATTGCATGATGATTATTACTTAATTTTCTACCTCCCCAAGTAATAAAAGCCTCTTCTTTTAATGGAAAGGTGAGAAAGGACTTCGTTTCGTATGCTAAATATTTGCTAGGTGCAGGTTTTTTTGTTGCACAACTTGCAATACAACACACAATACAAATAGAAAACATAACGCTAATCAGATCTTTGATCATTTGTTTCTGTTCATACACTATTTTGGTTGATTGATCTAACGTTGAAAATAACTGGAATTTTGGTAGTGTGGTTTGTGTGTGCGATAATGAGCGAGTGCGAATACCACGTACAAACCATGCTACCAAATGTCCATGTTAGTTTTTATGTTTTTCATCACTCAAATTCATTGCTCAAATTAATTTTACTATCCTTCTATCCACTGTGTTGAATTTGTTATAACATCAATTAGTTCCTCGAAGACCCTTAATTCGTTTACTCCGCTAAAATCATTGCAACCATGATAGTCTGATATTTTTTTTGAGTCTTCATCAATTATATATTCGGTAATTACTGTGGGCGCGTCAGTATAGCATATTAGGTCCACTGATGAATCTTCACTGTATGAATCTTCATATTGAAAGTATTCTAACTATTCAGCTTCTTTAATCAGTTCTTGTAGAGAAACAGTTGATATTGATGATTGGTGACAACCAACTTCTTTAACGAATTTCTTGCCAATATAAGTGATAATTCCATTTTCTTCAATATACAATGAATAAATCGAACAAAATCCACAACAAGCCAATCGAGATAGGGAAAAAATATAATCTTATGGAGCCATGCAGCTACTACTAATAGGCTATTACTAATAGGTGCACTTCCTTTTCCACACCCGACAATAAAAGATGACAACAACAACATTATTAATAATAATTTTAAAATCACAAATATTTTTCTATCCATATTTTATTTTTAAAATTGATAACCAAATCCGATTATTGCTGTAAGCTTTATCCTATTATCAATATACTGAAATATTGGACCTATCTCCATATTCCAGCCATTTTTCTTAATGCCACTAAAATAATAAATATAGTTAGCTCCAAACTGATATGCAAAATTACTATCAAATCTCCTTTTATAATAGGATAATCCTATTTTTAATCCAATAGCATGATGAGAATTGTAGTAGCTATTACTGACAAGACTTAGCCCTATTCCACAATTGGAAATTAGACCAACTCCTTCACCATACCCCAAAGAATAACAGCCAACCGAATAATAATTATAGTAACTTATATTATCTATACGATAACTTATTCCCAGCCCGTTGTTCAAAGAGCCCATTCCTATCCCATATTTTGAATTAGGTTCATCTCCACATGCAATTTTTGAAATCAAAAACAATAAGGGAAATACCAATATATTTTTATTCATTAAAATCCCAAAATTACTTTTTACCGTATTGTTGAGTTTTACTTTCGAGAAAAACTCAAACTCCGAATTGAACATCTTTGTTTTATTGTTGCGCTACACTGCTATTCCAAATATCTCGATGTAGCTTCCAAGCATTATTTACATATTTCCAAACCACAATACCCTTACCTTGATCTATTTCTTGATCATCCGAACTATATAGAGTGTATTTGCTCATCTCAATGGCTATATCATCCCGCTGCTCTACTTCTATAATATCGAGCTTGATACTCTTAATGCCCGTATCGATGGCAATCTGCCAATAATCTTTAATGTTTTGTTTACCTCGGATAAAATCTGATCCCGCGGGTAAAAGTATCCCATTTTCAGTGTAGAAGTCAGCTATATCAGCTGCATCACCTCGCTTAAAAGTCGACTCGAAGTCTCTAGATAGAGTGCTTATAGTTGCGTGTATTTCTGATATTTGATTTGGCATTAAAGTAACCTCCGTTGTTTGTAATTTGCAATTCCATTTATTAGTCGTTAGAATTTTTTTCGACGCATAATGTCAGCGATAATTTGCTTTTTTGAAGTGTGGAACTTGCATGCGATAATGACGCGTAGTGGAATAGCATGTGGGTGCCACGCTTCAAAATGTCGAGTTTATAGCTTTTGTTATGCCTTTTCTATTCAGAATATATCAAGTCTTCCTGGAGTTCTGCTCATTGCCTATATTTTGAAGGAATAGTAGAATTTAATTGAGATCTATAATGGTTTCATGTTTAATATATAAACAGCTAGCGAGCATAGGAATTTCAATTATGGCCATAGATCAACTCGAGGCATTTTTAAAGAAAATGCAGTCTGATCCTGCACTTAAAGAAAAGGTACTCGCAACATCAACTGCAGATGATGTTGCACAAATAGCACTAAAGCTTGGTTTTGAGTTTTCAGGCGATGAATTATTGAGAATGTCAGGTAAGAAAGTTGGCAGGGTTACTGTTAAAAAAAACGATCTTCCTGGAGAATACAATTAAATGTTTTTTGAACATCTGGTTGTATCAGTATAAGAAAAATAAACGCCTTATTTGCTTCATATCAAGAGTATCTTGATCTGAATTAAGCGCCTCTCCTTCGTAGTTCTCATAACTCTTTATAGGCATAACGTTGACGTAACAGGCCGGTTGAAGCGTTGTGGCTTTTGGGTAAAATGAAGCGGTGAAGCGGAGCGTAATGTTCCAAAATGCGCAACGCTTTAACCGGTCCTTGTTTACGTGCTTGATATTTTAGTTGGCTCGTTGGGTTAAACTAAACCAGTTACCAGAGTTGTCTTTACCCATAGCCTCAATACCATAAAGCTGTTCTGTAGGTGGTTGGGTAAACTCGACCCCTTTGGCAACAAGCTCATCGTAAGTTTTTTGGCAATCTTCTGTTTCAAATACACCTACCCCAAATGCACCATCTTCAATCAGACTGCGTATTTTTTCAGATGCGTCCTTAGTGAACATAGGCCCCTCTTTAGGCTCGGCTAATACCAGTTCGGTTAGAGGCTGGGACTTTGGATGCACAGTTAACCAGCGAAACCCTCCCTCTATCGTCATGTCATCGCCAACCTCAAAACCAAGTTTGTTTTTATAAAAGTCGAGGGCTTGGTCTTGATTTAGTACGTATACGGTTACGTGTGCTATGGATTTAATCATTTCTATATCCTTCGTTGCTAAATGATTGTTATTTTATACATAGAAGTAGGATTATATTTCTCCAATATTGCTCAATTTACCGATTTTCCCAGAAAATGATAAGCATAACAGGATGGAATAACCTGTGACGGAAAACGAAAGGCTTCGCTGGATAAAGCCCACAACGTACGACGATATAAAGTAGGCGGCATACCCACTTGCCTAAGAAAGAGAGACGAAAAGCTGCCGACGCTTATATAACCTACTCGTTCGCAAATTTCTGAGATACTCATATTTTCAGTAATCAGCATTTTCTTAGCTTTTTCAATCCTTAGTTTAATCAAGAATTCATTTGGCGTTTCACCATAGACTTTCTTAAAACTACGCGAAAAGTGAAAAGGAGACATATATGCGTTTTTTGCTATGCTGGTTAAGCTGAACGGATCCCGGTAGCTATCAGCTATATATTCTCTACTAGCATTTAGCCTCTTAAATTTACTGTTCGATGCCATAAAACAATACCTCTTAGTCTATCTTCTAAAAAATATAACTCCTGTGTTCAGTTGATCCCAAAAGCATAGCGAGGATAGTAGCGCCGCTTTTGTTGGTCAACTGAAGTGCATTGTTATGTTACTATTACCTCGTTTATACCTTTATTTTCGCCTTTATAATTTAGGCTAAATTTATTTTTTCTACTAACTAAAAAGCTTTGGCATAAAAACTCAGGGCCCGGCCCTGTTTTTGACCCAAAGTTTTTCATATCAAACTCTACTGTTAAATGAGCCTCTTCGATATCCGCGATTGATATATTATTTTCTTTTAAGTCACTTATAAACTCGTGAGTCCCGACTTTTTTACGCTGCTGCTCCGTATAATATGCTTCTATCAAGGTCCTGTCGATCAACAATGAATTTCGCGAGGTTGTTGTCTTTAGAGTTAACCAGGAGAAACTCTGGAAAGCTTTGCCTAAGTGCAATTGCTACTACAAATTCAGATGGTGGAACGCCGGGTCGTATTGTCCTAAGCCAGGAACCAAAAGCTTTCCAAACTTGTTTGGGATGAACAGTCGCTAGATACTGCAACAAACCTTGAGAGATAGCCCCCGCCAATACAAATACGTGATATGCATGGATTTTTCTCTTTACCGCCTCTCGATATTTCTTTGTTTTTTTATGAATATGCTGATTGCCACTGCGGCGCTTTATGGGCGACATTGCCTTCATCCAAAAATGATAAGAAAACGCACCAACAACCCGGACAGACTGCTTAAAAGTATATTCGATTTTGAATCTTAATCCATATAGGTTGATAATATCGGAAGCTGATAACGAAAGATCTGTACTCATTAAGATACAATGACCTCTTGACGGATGAATTACCAAGACAAATCGAACGGTCCTGCCAATTGGGCGCCAAAGTAAATCGAACAATTGACATTGGATATTGACATTTTTTTCACCATATACTGGACTGTTGATAGTTTCGAATTTCTGAGATTTCTTGAATAGCGTTTTCAGTTTGATTTTCTTACCATAGATTTTCTTTCGCCCAACTTGTTTACCTTCATTTTTTTTAGGTGTTTCATATGCCACAGCATTTGACTTTGCCCTGGAAACGAGGTGATTGCCATTTTTAATGACACCGACAACCGTTTTTTTGTTTGCATAATAAGCATCTGCGACAAAATAAAATGGTCGGCTGATATGTAACATATCGAGTAAAAGAATCATTCTGTCTAATAACGTTTGCCTATCTCTATTAGAGGTGACAATACCCTCATGAATACGCATAGCCAATGGTACAGCTACTACGCTTAGGTTTGACTGCATTAGCATCGAAACCGCTTGAAATGAATGCCCCATAATATACTCAGCTTTTGTATTCGATTCAGATTCCTGATGTAACGATTTGACACCAGGCATTTTCTTGCCTTGTTTAGGGATTTTTATCCCATCGCCCACAAGAATTAGCCGGCCGTTAATCATAACGGGGTCAGGAAATAACTTCAAAACGACTTGAACCCAAAGCTGATTCATTTTATCCAATTTTATTCCAGAACTATGAAAGCTATTTAGCAAATTATTGTAATAGCGACTATCTAGACCAAGAGAGCGGATCATACTTGTTACACCTAACAATTCACATCGTGTTGTAAAACCTGCGACACAAGTAGCAAACCAGATAAAAGATTTTAATCGTGAGCATGCTGGTCTAAGTAAAACAACGGCATTCCACCAAAAAGTCCATAATTTCATTGTCGATCCCTTTGACATTAACGAATAGCATGTATATGCTATTGTAATGACGAAAAAACGAATGGCAACAATTAAAAACCGGATCAAAAAAATAAAGGCAGAAATATTCGCTGTAGGCGAAATGAGGCCTGGATCATTGACCAAACAATATCGCGATCCAGAAAACAAAACTGGGTCGTATTATCAAATCAGCTATACTCATGAAATGAGAAGTCGTACCGAATATGTGCGAAGTGAATTTGTACAAGAAATTAAATTGCAGATTAAAAACTACAAGTACTATAAAAAACTAAATTCTCAGTTGATCTCGCTAAGTATCGAACTTTCTAAATTAGCAATGAAATTACCGAAAGAGTGATATTGAATGGATGTTTAGATTATGGAAGAGAACTCAGGACTCTTGAGTTATAAACCAGTCATTTAAAACTAGAGGCATAGTCAACTTTTTATTGGGTTTTCCGTTAAATTCACAAGTTCCGTTTTTTACATCTATTTCCAAAGTACCTGACTTTAATTTGCTCAATTCATTAAAATCATTTGCAAGCTGCCACCCACAAAACATGTGGCAAAACACATAAACTTGATGCTTAAATCTCTTTTTTCTCATTTCAATTTGGTATCATAACGCTCAAAATAAAAGGCAATTTAAAGCGTGGTTTCTGTGTGCGACAATTGAGCGGCAGGGATTAGCACACAGAAATCACACTTTGAATTGTCCGTGATAATTTTTATTGTTGGACGAAGCCGCTAACGCGGCAGATTAAACAAAACACCCAATACCGCTGAACTCGAATTGATTAACTCTGAATCCCCAGAGTTAGCGTAAATTAATCGAGGTCAAAACCATGAAAGATTCTGAACAATCCCGTTTCGACAAGTTATATCAACGTTATTTAACTGCACTAAAGCTTCAAGGGCTTCGCCCTAAAACAATTGAAAGCTATAGTGGTGCCGTTCGTAAAATTGCCGCGTATTTTGATAGCTGCCCAGATACTTTAACAAAAGATCAATTGAAATCCTACTTTTCTTATATTGTCGATAATCGATCTTGGAGTCTGGTCAAAATTGTGCGCAATGCGTTGCAGTTTTTCTACAAGCACGTTTTAGATAAAAAGTGGGTTTGGGTGGATGTTGCTAAACCACCCGTAGTGTAAACATAAACACTACCCAATATTCTCACGTTAGCAGAAATCCCGCTGGTGCTGAATGCGGTTGCCAAATATGTTTATCGCGTGTATTTGTTGACGGTATATAGTATGAGGTTTCGTTATACCAACAACAAAAAAGATGAAGCCATGGTTTAGTCATTCGTAAATTAACGATGGTGCGAATTGATCAGTATCATGACTGAGAGAAACCTATTCCTCTTATTTGGCAAAACCGCCACAAATCTGTAGAGGATTTGAGCTGTAATCAGGGATGTTATAAAAAATAAATCGCGCTAATTTGTTTTTTAAATAAAATTATTTTTACAATCCCAAAAAACTAAAAAAAACAAAAACTACCAAAAAGATATTTTCTATAGTTAGTACACTGAATCATTGTCGGGCTTGTCCAACAATATGATAAGGTATTGGTTCGTGTTACTCACGAAACCTATTCTTATTCGTTAGGGGCCGAAATCATCTGCAAATTACCTTTATAGGTTGCAACTTGCAAACAATAATTTTCGCAGACAAATAACCAGCCAGTGCAACAAAAAGAGCAGTTGGGATAGCGATTTGCCAACCATACAAAATGCTACCGAAAATAATTATCAAAGGATCTATTGCTATATAAACCATTGTTGAGAGTAAAAAAACATAAAACCTTCGAGAGTTGCAACATTCCTCACAAGAAGGGCATTTGCATGGTTGGTCCCAATTTGCTTTTTCTAGCTTTTCTAAGCTTATGCTTTCCGCACCACAGTGAGGACAAATTCTAAATTCTTCGTTCTTCATTTTTATAACAAACTTGGCCTCTAACGTTGACGTAACCGGTCCTTGTTTACGTGCTTGTTAGCTGTGGACCTCTTATATTGATCAAAATAACTCTGAATCATAAATAACCAAAACACCTAAACAAATAATCAAATCAATTAACGTACTCTATCAAAATCGAGAGTGATGTACAAAAATACTATTGTTTGGACACAAAAAGTTTGATTTCATAAATTGATGACAAGAAAATTGAGAGCCTTCTGCATCCGGTTTTCAATAACTAACCGTGAAAACAGAATTGCAGCTTTAATTACAACCCATTGTTGTTTTGGATCTCCACGAAAAATATTATTTTAGAACTCTCTAATAAATATGGAAAACGATAAAGAACATAATTAATTTAAAATACTAGGGAAAATAAAAACTAATATTAATTTTTAATAGAAAATGTTTGCTAACAAAATTATAAAAAAAGAAAAAGCAAAAACTATTTTAAACCGAAAGCTTGTCCGATTTGACTGCGCTTGTTAGGTCATATTGTTTGAGGGCTAAAGATATTTTTTAATAAACTCATAATACCCTCGATTTCCAAACTCTGAATGTCTTTTCACTGAACGTTTAATTTTATCAATTCTATTAACATACTCCTTCAATGTGAGATCGTTAATTTTTTCAATACGCGCTTTTCCTATCTCAATGCAATTATCAATAATTCCTTTAGTATTTTCTGTTATTTTAACCCTTTCATTTTTTGCAAAACCAAACTCTTTCTTAATCGCGATTTTTGCATTATCTAATGCGAATACACATTGTGAGTCTGTTAAATCTTTGTGAAGCTCGTATTCTATCTTTAAGCTTTCTTCAATATTTTGACAAACATCGATATGTTCATCATCTACCACGTCTCCCATATTATTTCTCTCCTTAATTAATATTTTTCAGTTCCTCATTGGCCTAACTAAAAGTAGACATCAAATCGACGTGTAATTGCACATCAATATGAGGTATTTGTCCAAATTTAAAAGGATTAAGTTTAGACGAAATTATACCAATATTATATATTTTAATAGATTTCCGTAAAGTCAATATCTTACCAAGTTTAGTTTTCGATCTTCCATGCTTGAATGTCATATGATCGTTATATTGCGTCAATGGAAGAAATCCTTAATGAGTGGGAGAAGAAAATATTTCACTACTGAAATAAAAACAGTATGATTCATGGATAGAATATTGAAACAGACTCCATGAATAATAACGAAATTTCACTGCTTGAAAAATTAAGACAGGCAATACGGTTAAAGCATTATAGTATCCGCACGGAACAAGCTTATGTAGATTGGGCCAAAAGGTATATTAATTTTCACAATAAAAAACATCCCAGTGAAATGGGTACGGAAGAAATAACTGAATTTTTGTCATTTCTTGCAATAAAAAGAAATGTCCCGCCGAGTACGCAGAGTCAAGCACTTAACGCATTATTGTTTTTATATAAGTACGTAGCTTGATAAGTCGTTGGATAAAATAAACGACTTTGTCAGGCCTAAGAAAAAACAAAAAATTCCAGTTGTATTAACGCAGCCAGAGGTGAAAGCGATTTTAACTCAATTAAGTGATACCTATTGGCTTGCTGCATATTTATTATATGGTGCTGGGTTGCGTTTAACGGAGTGTATGCACTTGCAAGAAAATATCCGCGTGCTGCAACCGATTGGGGTTGGCAATACGTATATCCATCTTCAAGGCGTAGTGTTGATCCTCATACTAATATTGAAAGAAGGCATCATTTAAATGAACAAGCATTGCAACGTAAAGTGAGAAACGCAGTTAGATCGGCAGGTATTTTAAAGCCAGCGAGTTGTCATACGCTTAGGCATTCCTTTGCAACACATTTATTAGAGCGAGGAATGGATATTAGAACAGTGCAAGAACAGTTAGGACACAAAGATCTTCGCACATGTTTTAAACCGAGGAGGTAATGCAGTCGTTAGTCCATTAGGCGCTATATTTTCTACTGAGAATGATTTGTGAATTCATGATAAAGTAATAAAGGGTGCACATGTTACACCCTTTATGAGATATAAAAAATATTACGATGCTAATAGTTAGTCATCATGCAAGTTATAAACTTGCAAATCCCTCGCTACTTTTAGTGAGCCATGATAACCCGCACGTCTGACACTTTTCTTCACCGCTTTGATGTTTTGATCTGTCGAGGGCGTTAAGTGTGACAGTACCAATTTTTTCACATTGGCCGCTGATGCAACTTCACCGATACGAGTTGGAGTGGTATGCAAAATCGAGAAAGGGGGTTGTGCATCATCGAGTATCGCAGTGTCGTAAATTAACAAATCGGCATTTTGAGACAGATTTATCATATTGTCATTTGCTGAGGTCGATGAGGTATCGCCGGAGTAAACAATACTTTTGCCATCATATTCTACGCGAAATGCTAATGAGGGTACGGGGCCGTGGGGCACGCCAATGGCTTTTACCACTAAACCATCGTCTGATTCAAATACGGTTTTCATGGGCATGGCATTATTGTGTGCTATGTCATGCGCCATATAGTTAAACGTTCCAGCACCAATTGCGGGAGCAAAGCGATGTAAATAACGCTGTAGTCCAGTATTTTGATGAAAATGTCCATCAGTAAAAGTTGTGGTTGCATCAAAATCAAGGGCAGGGGGTGGGGCGCTTTCGGGTGCGGCATCGGGTCCATAAAAATGAATCACGTCGCTGCGAGTTTGATTTTTTGCTCGATTGTGAAAATAAATTGATTTTACAATTGGTGTAATGTCACCCATGTGATCAATGTGCAGATGACTAATCAGTACTCTATCGAGGTTTGCGATATTCAATCCTGCGTCACCGATACGTTGATAAACCCCGCCACCAACATCCATCAATATTCTTGGTTCGCCATTTACCATAATCATATACCCAGCACTCGCGCGACCATTCGGTAGTGCAATGGGTGCACCTGAGCCTAAAACAATGACAGATAAACCGTTCTTCACTTTTTCAACAGCCAGTTTCTGTTTATGATGGTGAGACTTTTTATGGTGATGATCTTTATCGGCAAATACTGAGGTAGATATAAACAAACCAGTAACAAAGCAAGTTACTGCACATGCAAACAATCGCAACCGTTGTGACATAGGGGCCTCCCAATTAATTAATGATTTTTTGATTGGTCAAAAAATGTAACGTATATTATGAATAATTAAATCATTTCATTCATCACGAATTAGTAACATTTAAGCGAACATTTGTTACAAAAATAAGTGAATCAGCAGTCATAAACACAATAACGCTGTTTAGTGATTGATGTGTGCACAAAAGTGAAGTGATTTTTTCCCTGAGATTAAATTGTGATTTCGATTCCAAAAGAAGGAAAAATGCCCAAGGAGGTTTGCTCTTGCGGATTGTCGGAATTTTCTAACGAATTTCCATAATCATATCCAGATACATTTCGTGTATTTAAGACATTCAACATATCCAGGTAGATGTTCATTTTCCAGCGGTTGAAAAGAAATTCTCGATCAATTCGAACGTCCAATTGGTAAAACAGGGGCAATCGTGAACCATTGGTGGGACCCCATTTGGGCGTCCAATGAGAGAAATTTGCGTCTGGATTTTCGTCAATGTGATTTGCACAATCTTCAAAATTATTATCCGCATTTCTACAACGGGCAGTACGATCGAGTAAGCGGGTATAGGGTTTTCCAGAATTAATTCTAGCGCGAAATCCAACGTTCCACCGTTTCCAGCTTCCCCATAACGGTTGTCCGTAGACAACGCTCAACGTGTGTCGTTGATCGCCAGAAAATGCAAAGGTCTCGCCTTTTTGGGTTCTCGTGGATTTTAAATAAGAATAACTTAACCAACCCATTTTTCCTGCAGAAAATTCTCGTTTGAATAAAATATCAAATCCATACGCTCGGCCGGTGCCGTCACTTTTATAATTATCGGGTTTGGGTGCATCGTACGTGACAACCAAATTTTTCATGGGTTTATCATAGGCTTCAATTTGAGTGCTCCACACAGAATTAAATTGATGTTTAAAGCCGATGATGCGGTGTTGGGATTCTAGAAATTTTAAATCCGGATTGCCCGCATCTTCAACCCAAGCTGAGCCATCGGGTAATTGTAAATAGCGACCCCAAACCGCGTTAAAGGATGTGGCTTTACTTAGTTCATATTCTAATGTTAAGCGAGGTGATAATTCGCTGAGAGTTGATCGACCATTGGACGTTAAGTAGGTATAACGAAACCCCAGTTGGGTAGTGAATTTTTTAAACCATTTTTTCCGAAATTTGATATAAGGACTGACAACGCCAGAACGGTAAGTGCGCATCACACGAAATTTTTCCGTCTCTGTCAGGTTATACTCAATGTCATTGAAACCAGGTGGGCGCCCAATATAAGCGTCAACCGGTGTGCTAGCATAGACAAATTCAGTCCCGAAAGTGTATTGCAGTGATTGGGTTTGCTGCCATTTAAATTCTGGTTGCCAAAAAATATCTTGTTCATCAATGTTTAAGAAAAATGGGTTGCCCTGATCGTCTTCGCCGATTTTCAGTTTAGTTGATGAGGCAATGAAATATAACGAAGAGACAGCGTGTAAATTTTTACGTATCTGCTTTTCCCAAACTGCGCTAGTACTATGGTATTCAACACTAGAGGCGAGCTCGCCTTTTGCATTTGGATCAGTTGCTTTGGGCTCGTTTAGTTGTATTTTAATTTGATCTTTCGCACTAAAATGCTGTAATAGGAATCGCCCATTGGCGATATTGTGTTGCCACACGGCTTGCACATCATAAAACTCGGGGACTTGTGTTACAGCGTTTTTAAATTCATCATCTTCCTCATCGCTGAGCACATCGCTAAAGGATTCGGGATCCAAAACTAAATCAACATAACTGCGACGCCCGGAAATATATAAAGAATCTTTGCCATTTTTTTCAAAAATAGGGCCTTCAATCACAGCGGAGGATTCATATGTTCCTATGGAATAATTTTGGTGCCATCGATCATTTCTCGGTTGGCGAAGTTTAACATCCAACGCGCCACCCAATGCACCACCATACTCAACCGGGAAGCCGCCGAGAAACATGTTAAAATCACTAATCAGTTGTGGACTAATGGTGGAATGCAATCCGCCAAAGTGGTAGAGATAACCAATGCGAGCGCGGTTCACCCAAGTGATACTTTGGTTTGGTTCACTACCGCGAATGTACATTAGCCCAGTTCCCTCTGCTGCCGTGACAACGCCGGGTAATGATTGAATGGCTTTTAATGGGTCACCTTGTGTACCAGGTGCTTTTCGTAATTCTTCTGCCTGTAATATGACTTTCGATGTTTTTCCGACAACACGCTCTTCCACCACCTCGAGTGATTCACCCTCAACAATTAAGGGCTCAATATAAACTTCCAATTCTTTTGTGTTTGATTCAATGTCTTGAAAAAATGTGTCGTAGCCTGGTGTCAGTATTTTTAATTTTTCAGGTAACGTTATATCCTCGAACGTGGCGATTCCGTTTTCATCACTGTTTGTAAATTCTCCAGATTTTTCTAAAATGACAGCAGCGTCAATGACGGGATCCCCGGAACCTTTTTGCAATACTTTTATCATCAGATTCGCTGCACAAAGTGGTGTACTAATGAAAAATAGTATCGACAGAATACAAATTGAAATAAATTTTATTGGGCTTTTTGTCTGAAACATAAGTTTATAATATCATTATTTTGATTGATTAAGACGCATGAAGCATTAGTCAACATTGCAGCAATTGCAACAAATATTGTAAAGAAAAATTGTAAAAATAAGAAATGATTTTGTCTAGCCTGCATTTCTCTCAGTATTGCGCTAAGCTCGCTGTGAGAAATGCGGGAAGCTGTCTGTCGAAACCGCTATTCCGTAAAGCTGCGAATGCTGGGTTGCGCATCAATCCATCGTGAATGCACATCAAGATAAACGGTGCGATACATCTTATCGATTTCTTCCGTTGTCATAAATTGGCTGGAAAAACCGTCTTCGACTGGATCAAAGATGAGTTCCGTGGTACGTACAAACTGCGCCATTAAAGAGCGCGCATCTTCATCGCCAACGGAAATTCGAATGGTAGTGGGGGTGATGCCTGCACTTTCTAATTTCTCCTTGCTCATTTCAGAGTGGCTAGTTAATGCTGGACAGAGTGCCATGGTATTCGCTTGACCCAATGATACCATGTGACTAAAACTCGGTTCCAGGCAATCAAAAAACCGAGTAAACGTGATGCGATCAATCGCGCTATTTTCTAAATCTATGGTAAACAATGGCGCGGGTAATGCCATGTGTAAGTATTTTTCACGAAGTTTGCCATTTTCATTGTCTGGCAATGCGTTACAGTTCACATTGATTTGTGGGTGAGATGAGAAAAAGCGAGCCAATGCGATCGTGTTAATGGTTTTGCGAATCATACGCAATTCCAGTGTGCGTGATCCGTTAATGACTTCAAAGGCTTTTTCTGAATCTAGGAATGCGCCTTTCACATAGTATACATTCCAAAAAAGAGTGTGATTCCATAAGTGTTCTGTTTCTTTTCCATTTTCATCCGTTGTGGTGATTGATTCATTTTTTGGTAAAAACATTTTTTCATTTGCGCCAATGACAACGCCAGCAGTGGTAACTCCAGTACCGGTGATATCTTTAGTGTAACTGTGGATGACAAAATCCGGCCGCTCGGAAACAGACTCTCTAACCAGTGGGCGATATAAAAAGGGCGTCGCGATGGTGGTATCTAACATCACCGTATGATTGTGTTTGTGCGCAATTGTGCAAATACCGGCGACATCCAGGAGGTAGCCGTGAGGGTTGCAAGGTGATTCTAGATAAATATAAATTTGTTTTCCATTTTCTAAGCGTTCAGCATACTGTTTTTTTGCATCAGCGAGTGCGTTGCTAAAACTTTCTGTATCGTAACCATCAAACCAATAAACGCCAATATCAAGATTACTGGGTTTGCCAAACCAATCTTCCAGCAACTGAAAGGTACCGCCATATACATTTCGAGAACACACAATAATATCTTGATATCCCAACACGTGGCTAAGAATAGCGTCAATCGCAGCCATACCTGAATTAAAATTCCAGGCGGTATATTCTGTTGATAACGGACCACATTCCAGATCAACAATGTGATTCGCAAGGCTAATAGATGTGGGATTTAATAGGCGAGAATAGACTTCTAATAGGGGTTCTTTGCCTTGAAATGCATCATCTATCCATTCTGTACAGGCATAAAGATAGGTTGCTGTCCGAGTAATAACAGGCGTGGCAGAAAATATTGCCGTCACATTATCAAAAATCGGGTAGGGCCCTTTGGCAATTCGCGATGATTGATCGGAAATTAATGATTGATATGTTCTTCGAAACGGGTTTTGTAGTGAATCCAATAATTTTGCTAACTGATAACATAAAAACTTTTTCGCATTAAAATAGGCTATCCGATCTTTTTGATCGAGTTCACTTAACGTTCGTATCGTCGCATCCCACAAATGTTGTAATTCAATGTTTGCTTGATAAATATTCGTCGCTAATCGAGTCAATGATTGTCCGACGTCAGAATCAGGATCGATAGAAAAATGCGCTAGTTGCTCTAAAGCCAAACTGTTAATGTCAGTTGCTTGTGATGTTTTACGGCGAGGACTAAGTGATTTTGCTATGGCAAAGTCTGATTCTTCTGACATTAAAATAATCCTTTTTTATAGTGATATAGCGATTGAGTGTTTATCAACACAATAAATTTTTAATTTCTGCAGTTTGAAAATTGTCAATTATAATAATAGTACACCTTGATAAAATATCCTGATCAGATCAATTTATTCATCCGGCATAAATAGGAGACTGCATGAAAGCACTGGTAAAAAGTAAAGCAGAACCAGGAATTTGGTTAGAAGATGTGCCAGTACCAAAAGCCGGCACCAATGAAGTGTTAATCAAAATTAGCAAAACTGGTATTTGCGGAACTGATCTGCATATTTATAATTGGGATGATTGGGCGCAACGTAATATTCCAGTTCCGACTGTGGTTGGGCATGAGTTTGTTGGTAATATCGTTGAAATTGGCCCGGGTGTAAAAGGTTATCAGGTAGGAGATCGTGTATCGGGTGAAGGGCATATTGTGTGTGGCGTCTGTCGCAATTGTCGCGCAGGGAAAAGACACCTTTGTTTTCGTTCGGTGGGTATCGGCGGTGGACGTGACGGTGCATTTGCAGAGTATTTGGTAATGCCAGCCGAAAATTTGTGGCCGATTCATGATGACATTTCGTCTGATATTGCGGCAATTATGGATCCACTTGGCAACGCCATTCATTGTGCTTTATCGTTTGATGTTACCGGCGAGGATGTGTTGATTACCGGTGGTGGTCCCATCGGAATAATGGCAGCGGCTGTGGTTCGCTTTATTGGTGCGCGTCATGTCGTTGTGACAGCGACAAAGGATTATCGAGTAAAACTCGCGGACCAGATGGGCGCTTCAAGAACGGTTAACGTAAATAACGAGACCATCGAAGTAGCTATGAAGGAACTAAACATGTCCAATGGGTTTGATGTTGGGCTAGAAACGTCGGGTAGTCCCAGTGCCATTAATTCCATGATAAAAAATATGTACCACGGTGGTCATATAGCATTGCTTGGATTTTTACCACCAACAACAGAAATCTCCTGGGATGAATTTATTTTTAAAGGACTACATCTTAAAGGTATTTACGGCAGAGAAATGTATGAAACCTGGTACAAAATGACACAACTCATTCGCAGTGGATTGGATATGAACCCGATCATTACTCATCATTTCCCCGTTGATGAATACCAGGACGCGTTTCAAGTTGTGCATGATGGTATGTGCGGCAAAGTCATTTTAAATTGGGAGTAAACTATGGCAGATCGTTATCAAACAATGTTAGATGACATTCAGCAGCAAGGTTTATATAAACGCGAACATGTTATTACCTCACCGCAAAAAGTTGAAATTAGCACGACGGAAACGGATAACATTCTTAATTTTTGCGCAAATAACTATTTGGGTTTGGCAAATCATCCCGATTTAATTCAAGCTGCGTCAGACGCATTAAAATCCCATGGTTTTGGTTTAGCGTCGGTTCGTTTTATTTGCGGTACGCAAGATTTGCATAAGCAGTTGGAGTCGATTATTGCAAACTTTTTGCAGAAAGATGACGTGATTTTATATACCTCTTGTTTTGATGCCAATGCAGGATTATTTGAAACTCTACTTGATGACAACGATGCCATCATTTCCGATGCATTGAATCATGCGTCTGTGATTGATGGCATTCGATTATGCAAAGCGGCGCGCTATCGTTATGCTCACAGTGATATGAATGAGCTAGAAACACATCTCAAAAATAGCCAAAATGCACGCACGAGATTAATCGCCACCGATGGTGTTTTTAGTATGGATGGAGATATTGCGAAATTGAATGAACTCGTAACATTAGCGAAAAAATACAACGCGCTGGTTATGGTTGATGATTCCCATGCGACAGGATTTATCGGTAAGACCGGGCGGGGTAGTGCTGAGTTTCATAATGTATTACAGGATATCGATATTTTTACTTCAACATTGGGTAAGGCACTTGGTGGTGGTTCAGGGGGATTCACTGCTGCATCTCAAAGTATTGTGGATTTACTTCGACAACGTTCCAGGCCGTATTTATTCTCCAATAGTCTGACGCCTGCTTTGGTAGCAGCTAGCATAAAAGCGTTTGAATTAATCGACCAATCGGATAATTTAAGACGTCAACTTCAGGAAAATACAGCCTATTTTCGTGAACAGATTAAGCAATTGGGATTCGACATAAAACCCGGTGAGCATCCCATCGTTGCAGTCATGTTATATGACGCCAAATTAACACAAGAAATGGCGGCGTTACTTTACAAAGAGGGAATTTACGCAGTTGGATTTTTTTATCCCGTCGTGCCAAAAGAGCAGGCCAGGATTCGCGTGCAAATTTCAGCTGCACACGAAAAGCAACATTTGGATAAAGCGCTTGCAGCATTTGAAAAAGTGGGAAAATCGTTAGGCGTGATTTAGTCATGTGAAAGTTGCGTTTGTGTGAATTATCGCGGATTGGGGTCTGTAATATAGGGTCAGGTCTTGAATATTGCGCAATATTCAAGACCTGACCCCATATTACAGATTTCAGATTTTTTCTATCGGAAAATCATGACGGATAAACAATAAGCACAGTTTGATGAGCGGAGGCAGAATATTTCTGCTATCGAATCTACCTATATAATCTCACTAGGTAATATTACGAATGAATATAATTCGTTAAAAATGATAAAATTAAACTATATATCGAAAAAATTATCCATTTCAAAAATATAAAATTATGTGAATATCATATAAATTCAACGTGCAATATAAACTTAGTAATTTACTTTATTATCATGCAATTTTTTCTTTCTTCATGTTAATTGACTTTGCCTAATTAAAATTTGCGCAAAAAATCGTATGTCAAATGGGAATGAAATATGATAATCCGACGAATCCTTATTGTTTTACTGTGTCTCTTTGCGGTTGCCTGTGGCCTCGGCAAAAAAAACGGTGATGAAAATGTATCACCCACTGTAAATTTTTCTGCTTCCATCACATCCGGCGACGCGCCTTTAACAATTGAATTTGATGCGAGCAATTCATCAGATCCCGATGGTTCTATTGAAAGTTATATTTGGGATTTTGGCAATGGGGAAACCGGTAATGGCAAAATCATAGAGCACATATACGCTCTAGAGGGTATATTCACTGTTACCCTAACGGTGATAGATAACGAAGGCGCGAGCGCAAATACAACTCAGACTGTTACCGTCAACGCGGTTAGCAATATATCACCCATTGTTTCTTTTATTGTTACTCCCGCGACAGGTCTTGCCCCACTTGATGTCAATTTGGATGCCACTGCGTCATCGGATCCCGATGGTAGTATAAGCAGTTATAGCTGGGATTTTGGCGATGGAGAAGCCGGCTCAGGCGCTACCGCTGCTCACACTTATACTACCGCTGGAACATTTACCATTAGCTTAACTATTAGCGACAATGCAGGGGCGACAGTAACAGAAACGAAAGATGTTATTGTAGGGCCACCAAACCAACCACCAACTGCGACATTCACTGCGACTCCCACAAATGGCGAAGTGCCACTCACCATCAGTTTTGATGCCTCTGCATCAACGGATGCCAATGACAGCATTAGCAGTTATGTTTGGGATTTCGGTGACGGAGAAACGGGAGTGGGTGTAAACATAAATCATGTTTTCCAATCAACGGGTATTTTTACCGTGACACTCACAGTAACCGACGAGAACAGTGCCAGCGCAGCATTTAGCAGCGACATAGAAGTGTTTCCCGCTGGGTCTAATCAGCCACCTAATGCAAAATTTAGCAGCGATCAATTGAGTGGTGAAGCGCCGGTTACCATTAGTTTTGATGCGGCTGCTTCCACCGATGTCGATGGTAATATAAAAAACTATGCTTGGGACTTTGGTGATGGAGAAACAGGGGATGGTATACAAACGCAACATACGTATAACGTTGCCGGAACCTATACGGTTTTGTTAACGGTAACTGATAATCGGGGCGATACGAGTCAGGACAGCGTCATTATTCGTGTTCGCAATCCCAATGATCCACCACCTGATCCAAAGGCGGTTGCGCCGGTTTTGAATAAAAGCGTCAGCACGACAATGTACAATGCAACCGCGTTTTTATTTTCTGGACCGGATCCCATTCAAACCGGTGTGTCAGAAAATACCATTGAAGCAAAACGAATCGCTGTATTACGTGGCAAGATTGCGGACAGGGACGGTCAGGCTCTTAGTAGTGTCACTATCAGCATACTCGATCATGCGGAATATGGCCAAACCCTCAGTCGTGAAGATGGTTTATTTGATCTTGCGGTGAATGGTGGTACCACACTAACGGTTAACTACGAAAAGGTCGGATACTTATCCATTCAGCGCCAAGTTAACATTCCCTGGAAAGAATTTGTCTGGTCACCGGATGTTATTATGATTCCAGTGGACAATCAGGTTACGACTGTGGACCTTTCCTCTAGCGGAATGCAAGTCGCCCGTGGAAGCGTTGTTAATGATGCGGATGGTAGTCGCCAATCCACGTTATTAATTCCAGATGGTACTAGTGCTGAATTGGTAATGGCTGACGGGAGTAAGCAAGCTATTAGCACCTTAAATATTCGCTCCACTGAGTATACCGTGGGAGATAACGGTCCTAATACCATGCCTGCACAATTGCCACCGACGTCTGGTTATACCTATGCTTTTGAACTCAGTGCCGATGAAGCCATTAATGCTGGTGCAAGCAGTGTTGAGTTTAACCAAACACTTTACCATTATGTTGAAGACTTTATTGGATTTGACGTGGGTAGCAGAGTGCCCGTAGGTTATTATGATCGTAATCAAGGTAAATGGATTGCATCAAAAAATGGTTTGGTCATCAAAATTCTTGGTACAAACGGTGGCCTTGCCGATATTGATAGCAATGGTGACAATATTGCCGACGATATTACTATTCTCACTAGCTTGAATTTTACCGACGCTGAACGTCAACAACTTGCCTCCCTTTATTCAGCTGACCAAACCCTATGGCGGGTACCCATTACACACTTCACCCCATGGGATTGTAATTGGCCCTTTGGTCCGCCACCCGGATCTGGCGGTCCACCCGGTGGTGGCAATGGCAATGGAGATGGCGACGAAGATGATGAAGATGCATGTGACTGTGTTATCGAATATCAAACTCAGGTATTACGAGAATCAATTCCACTAAGTGGTATACCCTTTAGCCTTAACTATCGAAGTGATCGTGTACCGGGAAGAAAATCCGCTTACCAAACTAAAATACTCTTAAGTGAAGAGTCTATTCCAGAGCCATTAAAACGTATTGAATTGCAGGTGGGTATTGCTGGTCAAGAATTTAGTTCATCGTTTCCAGCAGAAACCAATCAAAGCTATACCTATACTTGGGATGGATTAGATGCCTATGATCGTCCGCTACAAGGTGCGCAAACCGCCAGTATTCGAGTAGGTTATGTGTTTGATGCAATTTACCAAACTCCTGCAGAATTAGAAGAATCCTTTGGGCGTTACTCTGGCGAAGGTGTGGATCTTGATGGCAATCGTGCTCGAGAAGAAATCACCATTTGGCAGGAGTATAAAACAGGACTTGGTATCATGGATACCTCGGCTCAGGGTTTAGGGGGGTGGAGTATCGATCCTTTTCACATATATGATTATGATGATCAAACTATTTATCGTGGTGATGGTATTCGCCGTAGTTCAAATGTCTTGCAAGCGATTATTACCACACTGGCAGGCAGTTCAAATACTATAAATTTTGAAGATGGTATGCCAGCAGTTGATTATTCCTTTAATCCATTTAATGTGGAAGCGGCACCAGATGGAGGTTTTTTTGTTGCCACGCTAAGTTATATTTTTTATGTTAATGCCGAGGGTATGATTTTTCACTATGCGGGTAAATGGAGAGCGGGTACAGGATTTAGTGGTGATGGTGGTCCAGCGACTGACGCTTTATTGGAAAACATTGGGGGTATGGCGCTGGCTCCCGATGGCAGTTTGTATTTTACTGATGGGCGCAATAATCGCGTTAGAGTCATTTCACCTGATGGCATAATTAATACCTTTGCTGGGGATGGTACAGCTTTAATAGATTTTCCACCTGAAGAGGGAGTCCCTGCCACAGAAACGTCAATTTATTCTCCTGTAGATGTGGCCATCGCGCCAGATGGTGGCGTTTACATTGCCCAGTGGATCGGTGGATATATTCGACATGTTGGTCCTGACGGTTTAATTTCAACAGTTGCAGGTGGTCAACCCTGGGGATCATTTGATGATAATGTTCCTGCGACACAAATTTATCTCGCGATGCAAGATATCGAAGTTGGTCCCGATGGCAGTGTATTTACTGAATCGAATAATCGTGTTTGGCAAATTACCTCGGATGGTATCGCCCATATTATTGCTGGCTTAGGACAATACGCATTTGACGTAGAGGGTGTTCCGGCAAAAGAGGCGCAAATTGGAGATCCGGAGGGAATCGAAGTTGCACCCGATGGAAGCATTTATCTTTCCTACGGTGCAATCTACGGTAACATTGTTCGTCGTATTACGCCTGATGGATTAATCAATACCTTTGCTGGTAATGGTGAATATGGTAGCCGGCAATATGATTTTGAGAACGCACCTGCACTTGCCGCTGGTCTTAATCGCGCTAGAGATGTATCAATTGGCCCTGACAATGAAATTTATATTGTCGATAGTTATCATGTTCATAAAATCACACCCGCTATTCCAGGGTTTAGTGTAGATAACCTTTTGTTACCGTCAGAAAATGGTAACGAAATTTTTGTTTTTAACTTGCAAGGCCAGCATCTAAAAACGTTGGAAACCAATACCGGCGCCTTGTCTTATCAGTTTAACTATGATGACAATAATTTATTATCCAATATCACTGATGTTTATGGAAATGTTACGACATTTGAACGCTCTGAAAGCGGAGACCTTTCTGCCATCGTTGGACCTTACGATTTTCGCACAGAAATTACGCTGGATGAAAATAAATATATTAGTTCAATAACCGACCCTGCCGGGGATAACTGGTCCATGACATATGCAAACGACGGGTTGCTTCTTTCAATCACTAATCCCAATGAGGCGACGTTAAACTTCACTTACGATACGGTTGGTCGAATTACTCGTGATGATGAACCAAATGGTGGATTCTTTGATTTGAGTCGTTCAGAGTCTGCGACAGGTTTTGAGGTTTCTATTAAAACAGCTGAAAATCGTAACACAGTGGTAGCGGTTGAACGTCTTGCGGATACGACAATTAGTCGAACTTATACTTACCCCGATGGTGCGGCAAATAATTTAAATTATGGTTCGTCTGGTTTACAACGTTTTACCTATGCAAACGGCACCATATCAACAACCCAGCTCGGTCCTGGTCCCCGTTTTGGAATGTTATCACCACTCATTCAGTCTTATAGTAAAACCACACCCGACGGGCTTATCTTAAATTATTCAAGTGCCCGTACAGTGAGTTTTGAAGAGGCTGCCGATATCCTGCGTCCCGCCACAATCGAAACAACCCAAACGATTAATGGCCAGCAGTTTAGCAAGCTGTATTCAGCAGCAGATAAAACTATTACTCGTACTACACCAGAAGGCAGGGAAATGGTAAATTTGCTGGATGAAAATGGGCGCGTAATTGAATATCGAATTGATACATTGGCGACAATTTTTCTTGATTATGATGATCGTGGCAGACTCCATCAACTACGTAAAGGTAGTGATGATGCTGAACGAATTCTTTCCTTAACCCATAATTCTGATGGCTTTGCGGAAAGCTTAACGGATCCGATGGGTCGGATAACGTCATATGATTTTGATGCTGTTGGTCGTATCACCGGCATTTCCCGTCCTGGATTATTAAAAGCGCAGTTTGGTTATGATAAGCGTGGTAATTTGGTTTCGTTTACACCCCCAGGAAGATCGGCACATTTATTTTCCTATAATTCCTTGAATTACCTAACCGAGTACAATCCGCCAGATGTTTCTGGTAGTACAGAATCCACGACGTTTAACTATAATCTGGATTCTCAATTGGCTTCTACTACTAAGCCCGGCGGACGTTTCGTGACGTTTGCTTATGATGACGGTGGTCGTTTGGAGACAACAACACTGGCGCGAGGTGTTATCAGGTACGCTTATGATCCGGATTCCGGTAGCTTGTCACGGGCCACTTCACCCGCAGGAAGTGTGGATTATGATTATGATGGTGGTTTAATTAAAACGATAGAATGGTCAGGTTTAGTGGCCGGACAAATAACACAAACATTTGATAATTTTTTTCGCCTCAACTCAAGATCTGTTAATGCCGACCCCGCAGTTAATTTTAGTTATGACAACGACAGCCTGATACTGACAGCAGGGGATCTCAGTATTACACGGAATGCGGTTACTGGTCTGATCGAGTCCACTAGTATAGGTAATGTAACCGACAGCTGGCTTTATAATGAATTCGGCGAACTGGATTTTTATAGTTATGCGTATAGTGACAGCGATGTTTTTTCTCTCGATTACAGTCGTGACAAACTGGGTCGTATAACGCAATCTGTGGAAGTATTATCAGGCAGTACTATCACGTATGATTACGACTATGAAGAAAATGGTCGAATTTCAGTAGTGAAAAAAAATGGTAACACAATTGCTAGTTATGAATACGATGACAATGGCAATCGCAGCAGTTATACCGATGCAGCCGATATCGCAACCACTGCAACCTATGATGACCAGGATAGATTATTAACTTATGGTACGGTGAATTATAGTTATCATGCAGACGGCAGTTTGTTAAACAAAACCGCTGGTTCAGACGTTACAACTTATGAATACGATGAGTTGAATAACCTCATCTCTGTTACTCAGCCCAACGGCGATGTTATTCGTTATTTAATTGATGGTCGAAACCGGCGCATTGGCAAACGCCTCAATGACACACTGGTTCAGGCTTTTCTTTACAAAGACAAACTCAAGCCCATTGCCGAACTTGATGGTAGCGGAACTGTCGTTAACCGATTTGTCTATGGCAGTAAATCTAACGTGCCAGACTATATGATTCGCGATGGTGTTAATTATCGGATTATTTCCGACCATTTGGGTAGTCCACGATTTATAGTAAATGTTGCCACAGGTGTTGTTGAACAACAAATGTCGTACGATGTTTTTGGAAAGGTCATTGAAGATAGTAACCCAGGTTTCCAACCTTTTGGATTTGCCGGTGGTTTATATGATCCTGATACCGGTCTACTGCGATTCGGCGTCCGGGATTATGACGCTGAAACTGGTCGCTGGACAGCTCAGGATCCACGATACTTTTGTGGGATGTGCACCAATCTTTATGCTTATGTTAATAACGATCCCATTAATCGAAGTGATCCCAGTGGCTTGGGTGAAGGGGATTGTGATGATCCATCCGATGACTGTAATGGTCGTTCAGAAAACAGAGAAGAACGGGAACGAGAATCCTGGCGACGTTCCCGTGTGGATTTTAGTATACCTTACTGGTTAGACTCGGTTATTGGTACCGTTGGCGCTGTTTTAGGAACAGCCAGTGAGGTTGCACCCACCGTGCTTGGTGCGGCGGGATCGGCGCTTGGTGTGCTAACCTGGCCAATTGCCTTTGAAGGTGCACGGCAAACGGCTGATACATTGGCCAGAGAATTAATCGAAGAACCCATAGAGTGGGATCAACAGGAAATTGATCAGTTATATCGGGAAATTTTTCGCGATAGCAGTGATCGAGGGGGCAGTGATTGCCCATGAGATTAGAGCAATGCATCACAAGAATAAATTAAATTTTTCAGTCACGTTATGTGTTGGACTTTGGTTTATTCAAAAAGGATGTTTACAAAACGGAGATTTAAAATGAGAGATGAATGGTACAACATCGATTCAGACCGAGATAGAAAAGTAATAGACGTGCGCAATTATGTCACTTTAGCACCATCCAATGTATTTGGTAGTAATAATGATTTAAAGGCATCAGGTACAATGGGTGCGCCAGGGTCTTGTCAATGGTCCAGTGTTATCTGGTGTTGGTATGCGTTAAATGGGTATCCCACTTGGGATCCACGGGAAAAAAATGAAAACGAACTCATGTGGTTAGTTCCCGAAAGACCTTTCGCCCAAGTTGATACAAACTGGTTGAAACGTATGACTGATATGTGTGATGTGCTTGGGATGAATACCGAGGAAATGACATCTAACGAAACAAACAAAAGTCAACAGGCCACGAGTTTAGTGGAATCGATGCTAAACGAAAAGGGAGTGTACCTAATTTGGATGAGCAGTCATATGGTAGCGGTATACACAGAATTTCGTGGCGGCGATAAATACTATTACGATAACACAATTGCCTGCGTAAAAAGTCATTCGGCGGAATGTATCAAAAACTGGATTGAAGAAGTTTGCAAATGCAATAACGAATGGGGAGAAAGTCATTGGACTGTGGTGAAGTGCACGTTAAAAGGTGGCAAAGTGACGGAAGAAAATATCATATCAGCGGTTAAGAAAATTCCTAGAAGAAATTGACAGAATAGATGAAGGGTCAAACTTGACCCAAAATACTCTGTATTCACGCTATGTTTTCTTTTCAATAAAAACAACCTAGAATAAATTGTTTCTATGTCATCTGATTTACAGGAAGAGTTTAAAAATGGAAGAAAAATTTTCAGTTATCGATAAATCCCTAGGCCATGTTATCCAGATCGAGGAGTTTGTTCCTGTCTGGAAAATGCCAATGACCTTCACCAAGGATTTCAAGAAAATTGCGGACTACATTGAGTCGAATGATGCGAAAGTGATTGAAATGCCTTATGGATATTACAAGGATATGGATTGGGAGTTAGAAGTTAATCGAAGTAAACTATCTATGTTCTTATCGATGTTTACAAAAAAGTGGCACCTGTTTGTGGGCATGATTAGCTCACAAGCACTGCCAGGAAGTGGAGAGTTAACAGCACAAAATAAAGGAATGCAAAAATTCGTAAAGGCTGTCCATAATGGCCCATACCAAACTTCGAACAAAACCTATAGAGCCTTGCTTGATTGGTCAAGATCGCAAGGTTTATCTTTAAAAAACGAGGCCTATGAGCTATATGCTAATGATCCAAGAAAAGTAAAAAAGGACGAAATTGAAACTATTATATTAGTACCGTTGGACAATTTGTCAGCGCTATCTCAAAAATGTATCAAACCCGCTAGTTTAAAAATGTAATCTTCTTCTGCATTTTCTTCTCATATTGTGTTTAACAATATTTTCTTCATCATATTCTTCGACGTTTTGATTTTTCT